>Ga0307409_100000116_pt1 | contig 29619 bp, 26 predicted proteins | sample 322Ometagenome_2_FD_203888 | JGI IMG/M metagenome (GOLD analysis project Ga0307409, IMG submission 203888) | Maize rhizosphere microbial communities from greenhouse at UC Davis, California, United States - 322HYB-O-2 | ecosystem: Host-associated > Plants > Roots > Rhizosphere > Soil | place... | reverse complement strand
TGGCGCCCAAGATCAAAATCACCAGCCAAGCCAGCGCCCAGAGCCGCAATACCGCCAGCGTGGTCCGGTCCGGCTGCACCAACTCGAGCCAGCCGAATCCGAACAGGCCGATGACAGCCGGCCACACACCAATCCTGGTCGGCAAGGTGATCAACCCCTGTTCGGGGTCGGTCCGCGCTACTGCGCAGAGTCCGCGATGAATCGTCCGGAGCGGGTTGGTGGCCCGCCAGAACTGACCTAGCAGGAGCGAGATGGGCACCAGCCCGACCCACATCCAGACGTAGACGAAGCCAAATATCGGATTGGTCAGCAAATCCTGGCCCGCCATCATGGCTAGGGCCGCCCAGGCGTACGTGGCAAGGACCAGCACCCGAGCGATCAGCTGGACAACCGGGTTGTCGACGATCACGGTCAGTCCGTGCACGGGTCGTCCACCGACTCGCGCGTAGCGTTGTTGCCGCCACGCGAAGATCAAGATCGCGAACGAGATCAGCAGAGCCAGCACCGCGCCGATCACCACGAACGAGAACGGCAGCGGAAGGTCACGTCGTGACGCGATCCCGTGCAGTGGTATCAGCATGACGCGACTAAGCCGGGACTAGTGAGCGTTCAAGATCACGATGATCTTCTCGAGATGGTGCGATTCGACTTCGAAGGTTCCCGGGCTCTCAAGAGTGAATGATCCCTTCGTCGGCGTACCCGCCTTGACCGGCAGCTCATAACCGTCTCCACCAATGTGTGCGTGGATTTCGTCATCGGCGTCGCTGGTGACGTTCAAGATCACTTTTTGGCCGACTCGGACATTGATCTTCTCTGCATTGGGAGTGGTCTTTCCCTTGGCGATCACGATGTTGATCGTGAGGGTGTAGTCCGGGTTTAGTGACGGCATACTGGGCGAGACTGATGTTGGTGATGCGGCGGGCGAGGGAGGCTCGCTCGGGCTGTTGACTGTAGTCGGCGTGGTGTTGGACTGAGGTTGCACCGTGCTTGTGCAGCCGCTGAGCAGCCCCAAGACGACAGCTCCGAGAATCAGAGCACCGTACGTCTTAGGGGCGCTTTCAGTCATTCGTTCTGGCCTTTCTCCCTGATTCCCACGAGTCCACCCAATCCTGTACGAAGCTGCTGCGGGCCGGGTTCCCGGCTGGGCCGATGCCCGGCTGCCGTCGGGGTGAGGCAATTGGCGGTAGTACCGTAATTGCTCCACGGATTCCAGGCAGGAAGGGCTCGCATGCCGCAACGGCTTACGCCCCTCGAGGTGTCGTTGCTGGCGCTTGACACCGCACACACGCCGGGCCAGGTCGGCACCGTCGACATTTTCGACGCCGGCCCAAATGGCTTCGACTACGAAGGACTGATCGCCCTGATTCGCGAGCGGATCGCCTTCGTACCGCGCTATCGACAGCGGGTACGCGACATCCCGGCCCGGCTTGCCGGTCCGGTATGGGTCGATGACGAGGATTTTGACCTCACCTATCATGTCCGCCGCTCGGCTCTGCCACGTCCGGGCAATTTGTCTCAGCTGTCGGAGTTTGTGGGTCGGGTGCTTGCCCGACGACTCGACCGATCACGGCCGCTCTGGGAGATCTACCTAGTTGAAGGACTGGAGGACAACCGGTTCGCGCTGGTGGCCAAGTCACACGTCTGTCTCGTCGATGGAATCGACAACGTCGAAATCGGTCAGATGCTGCTGGACTCAACAGCTCATGCGCATGCCGTGCCCGGCATTGGCACCGAGGTCAACTCGTGGCATCCGGCACCGGAACCGTCGTCCTTGGAATTACTTGCCGGAGCGCTGCTGGAGAGTGCCCAGGATCCAGCCCTGGCGTTGCAAAATCTGCGTGGCGCGTTGGCCAGCGCTCTCGGTGTCGCGGTTGCCGTCGGTGAGGCAGTTGGCGGTCTTGCTGGGGTGCTCGGCGAGCTGGCAGCTGATGCCCTGCTGGGGCAGCGTCCCCTGGTCGATTCGCCGCTTGCCGGCGTTGTCTCCGAGCAGCGTCGATTCGCCACGGCGCTCGCATCTCTCAGCGATCTGCAGGCGGTCCGCAGAGAGCATCACCACACAATCAATGACGTCGTACTGGCCATGATCTCTGGTGGATTGCGGTCTTGGCTGCTGACCCGGGGCGAGTCAATCCGCTCCGGGAGCTCATTGATCGCGCTGGTGCCGATGAGTGTGATCGAGGAGGATGGCGAGCCGACGTCATTGGGCAGTCAGGTGGCACCGCACGTGCAAAGCCTGCCGATCGGCGAACCGAATCCGCTGATGCGGCTGCACCAGGTCGCCTACGACACTCAGGCCCACAAAGACTCCGGCCGATCGGTCGCAGCGCGTTCGCTTGCCGACATCGCGGGCTTTGCTCCCACGACTCTGCATGCGCTCGGCGTCCGCGCCTCGACCGAAGTGGTGCGCAGGCAGCACGATTTGATGATCACCAATGTGCCGGGCCCGCAAGTGCCGCTCTATGCCGCAGGCAGTCGGCTGGTCGGCAGCTATCCGGTCTTGCCGCTATCAGCCGCCCATCTGCTCGCCATCGGGGTTACCTCCTATGACGGTGAGGTCTTCTTCGGGCTCAACGCCGATCGGGATGCTGTTGGCGATCTTGACGTACTCGCACAATGCCTCGAGGATGCGCTGGAGGAGTTGCTGGACACTACCGTTCGTGCCGCGACAGTGCGTCAGCCAACCCGAAAGGCCCCCGCCGCAGCCCGGCGTGCGGCGGTCAAGAAAGCCGCGGAACGACAGGCAGTGGCCCGCAAGGCAACTGGACAAAAACGCGCCGCCGTACGGAATCTGGTCTCCCGGGCAGCCGAACTCGGCAGCCGCCCTGCTACGCCGGCTGCAGCAGAGATTCCCGCAGACTCAGCTCCAAAGACGCCGCGCCCGAAGGTAGTCGCAAAGCAACCGCCAGCCGAAGAAGACTCCGACGGCTGATGGATCAAATGATCTTCGTTCCGATGACGCGGAACGAGGCGCAGGCCCTTCGCTCTGGCGCCGGAGCCAAGAACTATCACGGGTGCGCGGCGACGCGTAGCTTGGCTGCTTCCATGGAACCGGACACCGTCTTGGAGGAGGTCGAGTACGCCGCGCTAAGCAATGCCGGCGTGCTGGCGCTGGTACTGAAGCCGAATGCGCCGCGCTTGGTCGTCGCAGCGGAAGTACGACGAGAACAGGTGAGCGATCTCGGCCGCCCAGATGGGGAGGTTGAGGTTCGGGGGTTGGCGTGGTCTCAAGTGCGGGCGCTCTTCGCTGATGAACCGGACTCGCTCGAGGCTGTGAGATTGGCCGGCAAGGCGGTCATGGGCCAAGACCTGGTCGCGGCAATGGCCGCACCAGAGGCAATCGCAGTCCTGGACGGCTACGCCTTGTTGTGGTACGCCCCCGAAGAGCTCGATGTGATCTGAGGTATCACGGGCTCCTTTCCGCTATCTGCATAGGAAAGGAGTACGCCGGTGCCTGAAGTCCTATCTGTAGTCACCGCGCTGATTTCGGTGGTGGGCGCGATGACCAGCCTTTGGTTCAGCCGTCGCGCCACGCAGCATGACAGGGTCGTTGCGGCGGAGGCGCTCGCGGCAAAGTTTCGCGAGCCGCTGATCCAGGCGGCGTTCAATCTTGAAACCCGGCTCTACAACATCTTGGAGCAGGATTTTTTGCAGCGCTTCCTGTTGGCCGATGTTGCCGACCAAGATCGCGATTACGCGGTGGACAACACGCTGTATGTCCTTGGTCAGTACTTCTGCTGGGTGGAGATCATCCGGCGGGAGTCTCAGTATCTTGATCCCCGAGATCGGGCTCGCGATCGCGTAGTGTCGCAGCACTTGGAGGGTATCCGTGATGTCTTCGCGAGCAGTGAACGGTTTTCCGATCCCGTCTTCCGGTTGTTCCGAGGGGAGCAGCGAGCGGTAGCCGAGGTCATGCTGGCGCCGGTTCTCCAGACACAGCAGGGGCTACCGCGCTGGGAGTGCATTGGCTATGCCGCATTTGTCGCAGCGCTGAAAAACGACGACTTCAACCGTTGGTTCATCCGACTACGTGAGGACATTACGGCGTTGGCAAAGGAACCGGATCTGCACCGCGACCGCCTCATTAGCGCCCAGCATGCATTGCTGGGCCTCATCGAGGTCTTAGACCCCGACGGAGACCGTGTTCCACTGACCTTGCGAGAACGGCTGTAGGTCCTATGTCTACTGATTCGATCGACATCTTCTACCACCTCCTCATTCGGGAAATCCGACGAGGCCGGGTAACTCCATTTCTGGGGGCGGGGGTGAATTTGTGCGGTCGGCCCAAGGAGGCCGCGTTTCGGCTCGGCGAATGGTTGCCGAGCGGAAAGGAACTCGCCCACCACCTGGCGGAGGAGTTCTCCTTCCCGGCTGGGCGGGATGACACCGACCTGTTGCGGGTTTCGCAATGGGTCACGGTGAAACTCGACAATGCGGCGCTGTACGCGGAACTCCATCACATTTTCGACCATGATTATCGCCCGACAGCCATGCATCACGCTCTCGCAAAGCTGCCCGCCTTCGTCGAGCGGGAGCGGCGAACTGAGTATCCGCTGCTGATCACTACGAACTACGACGACGCTCTTGAGCAAGCGCTCACCGACGCACATGTGGAATTCGACCTGCTCACCTACGTTGCCACTGGTGTTGATAAGGGCAGGTTCCGCCACCGCGCTCCGAACGGCGAGACGACGGTCATCACGATCCCCAACCAGTACGACGCCGTCTCTCTCGCACATCGCACGGTCGTCGTAAAGATCCATGGAGCAGTGCAGCGGCGGGCGCTCGACGAGGATCTAGATAGCTACGTCGTCACCGAGGACGACTACATCGACTGCCTTACCCGGACAGACATCGTCGAGCTGCTGCCGAGCAGCGTGGTCAATCGCATGATGCATTGCCACTACCTCTTTCTGGGCTACAGCCTGCGGGATTGGAACCTGCGCGCGATGCTCCATCGAATCCGCAGAGATCAGGCGCTCGGTAATTCATCGTGGGTCGTGCAACCGGATCCCGACGAGCTGGAAGAGAAGGCCTGGGAGAATCGGAATGTCACAACGCAGCCCGTTTCCCTCGAGGAGTTTTCTCAAGTCCTCGATGGGCTGATGTCCGACGCTCACGATGATGGTCCGAGTCAAGGGCAGCTGGCGTCGTGAACACGATCTTGTTGTCAGCACAGTTTTCGCGAGTGAACCGAGCGTTGCCTGCGTGCCCATACCGGGGCCTTATGCCCTACACCGAGGACGACGCCGAATTCTTCTTCGGACGTGACCGCGACATGCGCTTGATCATCGACAACTTGAAGGCTTATCGCGTCACAGTGCTGTACGGAGACAGTGGAGTCGGCAAGAGCTCCGTACTGCGAGCCGGAGTCCTGCAGCGGATGAACGCCGCAGAGGAGGAGTCCCTCGAAACATTCGACGAACGCGAGTCAGTGGTCGTCTACTGCAACAACTGGCGAGACGACCCGCTGGCAGCTCTCGCTGATCGAGTTCGTGACGAGTTTTCAACTGCCTTTCCCAACGAGAAATTTCCAACTACCGACTGGCTTGATGCAGCGGCACTCGGCGAGATCTGTGAATCGCTTCCGACTGATGTCTATCTCGTGCTGGACCAGTTCGACGAGTACTTCCTCTACCATGCCGACGATCTGTCCGACGGTGACTTTCCGGCGGTGCTCGCGGGGCTCATTACCTCCTGCGTACGAGTGAACATTCTCATCGCTATCAGGGAGGACGCCCTGGCACGTCTGGACCGGTTCAAGGGGAAGCTGCCACGGCTGTTCGACAACATGCTGCGCCTGGATCATCTTGATCATGAGTCGGCCCGGCAGGCAGTAGTGGAGCCGTTACGGCGATACAACGGGCTGGTCAGTTCGGCAGACCGGATGGAGATCGAATCAAAACTCGTAGATCAGGTTCTCGAACAGGTTCGGGCAGGACGCGTACGCGTTGGGCCGGCATCGGACGAGGAGATGGTCAATGAAGAACTGGCAGGTGACCAGCTCCGGATCGAAGCACCATTCCTGCAACTGGTCATGACTCGGATCTGGGCTGCCGAGCGTGGCGAGCGGTCGTCATGGCTGCGCGTCGAAACGCTGACCGAATTGGGCGGCGCCGAGGCAATCGTTCGCGACCACATGGATCTCGTACTCGACCATCTCGTACCCACTGACAAGGCCCTAATCGCTGCGGCCTTCCGTTATTTGGTCACACCATCGGGAACCAAAATCGCACATACGCCGACTGATCTTGCCGCTTCTGCCGAAGTCGACAAAGCTGCAATGTGGCGACTGCTGAGAATGCTCTCTACAGGCGATCAGCATATTTTCCGTGAAGTCCCTCCGCCGCTGGACGCAGCGCATCCATTGGACGAGGATCCTGAGTCGCGGTACGAGCTCTTTCACGACGTGTTGGCCCTTGCGGCGTTGAAGTGGCGCAGGCGGTATGACGCTGAGCAACGGAGGCAGGAATTAGTCCGGGCCCGACGACGATTGCACCGTTCGCGTGCCGTTGCTGCCGTTCTCGCGGTGCTTGTTGTGCTCTGCCTGATTCTGGGCTTGGCGGCCTACCACCAACAGGGCAAAGCGGAGCAAAAGACATCGTTGGCGAAATCGGCGGGGTTGCTGTCCACAGATCCGCAGGCAGCTGCTGCCGCCGGCCTGCTGGCGTTGCAGCAAGGTGGCGGCGACGAGGCCGATAAAGCATTACGACTGGCGCTGAGCCAGCCTCGTCCCACGATGACTCTGATGACCGGTAGCGGCTCGGGCGAGGCTCGCTGGACGGAGATGAGTCCGCAGGGAGACCTCGTGGCCGCCGCTTATCACGACGGAAACGCGCGGTTGTGGGATGTCGATAGCCGCGAAGTGCGATACACCCTCCAGGCCGGCAAGGCTTCGGGCAGCGCCACTACGCAGGTGCGCTTCAGCAAGGATGGATCGCTTGTCGTCACGAGCAGCGACGACGGGCGTGCACGGGTTTTCCGTACCCGCGACGGTCTGCTGCTGCATGAGTTGGGGCAGTACCACAGTTCCGTCGTTGCGGTCCCTGGTATGGCCGGTGGCCGCAACATCGTCCTTACCTGGGCTTTGAACGAAGATCCGGCGGTCTGGGATGCAAGGACAGGCCAGCTGCTCGCCTCGGTAAAGTTCCCCGTTCACGTCGCGGCGCTGAGCGCCGACGGCACTCGTGTCGCTGTGGGTGCTCGCGACGGACGCCTCCGGGTATGGACCTGGGCGGGCAACGGGAACGTCGTCATCGATCCACGTACTTATGTCGATTTCAGCGATATCGCTTTCAGCTCGCGCGATCCGAACGTCGTGCTCAGCCTTGACCGAACCACCGGAAACCTCATCCAATGGCACGTTGGGGGCTCGCGTCCTTCTGAAGTCCTCGCGAACAATCAGTTCCTGGAGAGGGCCACGAGCATCACACAAACCCGGGCCGACGTCCTCGCTATGACTGCCGGCAAGGAGGTCCGGATTCTGAATAGCGCAACTGGGAAAACCACCCAAGTGCTGTCTCATGGTGATGACAAGGTGACCACGTTGGCGTTCAGTCCGGACGGCGGGTATGTGGCCCGGGGCGACAACGACGGCACGATCCGCGTTTTCCCCGTCCACGACGAAACCCTTGAGACGCCGCCATTGTGGGTGCTCCTCGGGCACACCGGCGCGGTCCAATCCTTGGCCTTCAGCCATGACGGTGCCAGGCTGATGTCGGCAGCAGCCGACGGGTCTGTACGGGTCTGGGAGGTCCCTGCCCGCGTCTTGGCACGCTCGACGAGCCGAGGGATATCCGATGCGCGGTTTAGCGCCGATGGCCGGATCATCGTCAGTGGTGACTCCGATCAGATCAGCACCGCGGATGCTCAGGGCGGTCCGCCACGATCCTTCGGCTGGCGGAGCACAGTGCTGGAGCGTCTCGGTAGCGTCGCAGTCAGCCCTGACGGCTCCTCTGCGGTGGTGGCAAGCCCACAGTCTCGTACTCCACAAGTATTCGAACTCCCAGGCGGCCACGATCGACAGATAGTGTTTAAAGGCCAGACGACCCACTACTTGACACGGGCTGACTACAGTCCAGACCCCGCTCATCCATCGATCGTCGTAGCGAACCAGGGCGGCGGCCTGGAGATGCTCGATGTGGCAACCGGTGATCTTTTGTGGTCCCAGCTGGCCAACGACAGCCGGTCCAAAGTCCTCGATGTGCGATTCAGTGCCGACGGCTCCGCAGTTGCGACGGCGAGCCAGGACGGTGTCGTTATGCTCTTCGATGCCGTTTCCGGACGACGGCTGGGTGTCGTCCGGCAGGCGGCCCCGGTGACCGCCGTGGCGTTCACCACAGATGGTCGCTACCTCGCTACCTACGCTGAGGACCGGCAAATTCGGGTATGGCGTACAGCCGACTTTGTCAACGGTCCGGTGGAGGAAGTCGGGATGCCGGTGCGGGCGAACGGACTCGCCTTCAGCCCAGACAGCAGCTCCAAGTTCCTGGCGGTCGCTGGATCCGATGGCAGGATCGCGGTGTACCGCTGGGAGGGGCGGCTCAAGCCGCTGGCAATCCTGCGGCAGCACAGCGCGTCGGTCACCGCCGTGCAATTCGATCCGAGGCAACCTGCGGATGGACCGCCGCGGCTGATGAGTGCCGGCGAGGACGGCACCGTTGCGCTCTACTCCTGTGAACTGTGCTCCGTTGGCGATCGTCAACTCGAGCAATACGCCAAGGCGCACATTTGATTGCTCCGCTCGCTGCGCTCGCTCTGTCTAATGGCTCGCTCCGCTCGCAGCGATGTTCGCTGGGGAGCCGCCGTCTTCGTCGAATCCGACGAAACGACTGTCTCAGAGATCAGCTCTGCTCTCTGCAAGCGTTTCGTCGGCTCCGCCTGCAGATCGGCGGCGCGAACATCGGGCGCGGAGCACGCTTTCTAGCCGCTGTCAGACCGATCAGGCAAACTAGGGGCATGCCTCGCTCAATATGGAAGGGCGCTATCTCCTTCGGCCTGGTCACGATCCCGGTGAAGCTCTTCTCGGCGACTGAGGAGAAGGACATCAGTTTTCGCCAGGTCCATCCCGAAGATGGCGGTCGGATCAAGTACAAGCGTGTCTGTGAGAAGTGCGGAAAAGAGATTCCCTATGCCGAGATTGCCAAGGGCTATGAGATGCCCGACGGCCGGATGGTGATCTTGACCCCAGAAGACTTCGATTCGCTTCCACTGGCGACCACGAAGGCTGTGGAAGTCGTGCAGTTTGTGGCCGAGGAGGACGTCGATCCCACCTACTTCAACAAGACGTACTTCTTGCAAGCCGATGGCCCGGGCATCAAGCCCTATGTGCTGCTACGCGATGCCTTGATCAAGAGCGGTCAGAGTGCCGTAGTCAAGGTCGCCCTGCGGTCTCGTGAGGCGCTAGCACTGATCCGCCCCAAGGACGGCGTACTACTGATGCACACCATGCTCTGGCCCGATGAGCTTCGCGACGGATCTTTCGCCGCGCCACCGTCCGATGTCACGGTCTCCGACGCCGAAGTAACGATGGCGCAATCCTTCATCGACGCGCTTGCCGGCGACTTCAACCCTTCAGATTTCACCGATTCCTATCGGGAGGCGCTGGAAGTGCTGGTGCAGAGCAAGGCCGAAGGGGTGCCGCTCGAGGAGCAGCCGGAAGAGCCGCAGGAGGCGGAAGTCGTCGACTTGGTCGCTGCGTTACGCGCCTCAGTCGAGGCCGCGAAGAAGCGGCGTGAACAGGCCGAGACGGCGAAGGCCATCTGAGGTCTAGTACCGAGGTGGCGCGGGTAGCGTGGTTTTGTGGATGCCGTGGCAGACGTGCCCGTGCCAGTCAACGAAGCCGTGCTCGGCTACGCACCGGGCTCGCAGGAACGGGCAGCAATTGAATCAGCGCTTGAGCGGATGGCTGGCGAAGATCCAGTCGAGCTGACCGCCACCATTGATGGAGTAAGCAAACCGGCATCAGGAGATTCCTTCGATGTCCGGATGCCATCCGACCACTCGCAGATCCTCGGCCACGTGGCCAATGCGACGCGTTCCGACGCGACGGAGGCCATCGAGGCGGCGCTCGCAGCCGCCCCTGGATGGGCGGCGCTGGGCTTCGAGCAGCGGGCGGCGGTGTTTCTGCGTGCGGCTGATCTGCTTGCTGGGTCATGGCGGGAGACCTTGAACGCCGCAACGATGCTCGGTCAGGGCAAGACCGTCTATCAGGCCGAGATCGATGCCGCCTGCGAGTTAATCGACTTCTGGCGCTTCAATGTCGCCTTCGCGCGGCAGATCCTCCAGGATCAGCCGATCTCATCGCCCGGGGTTTGGAACAAGGCCGACTACCGCCCGCTCGAGGGCTTCGTTTACGCCATTACGCCGTTCAACTTCACCTCGATTGCCGGCAATCTGCCGACCGCGCCGGCGCTGATGGGGAACGTCGTGATCTGGAAACCCAGCCCGACACAGCAATTTGCCGCGCACTTCACCATGCGGATCCTGGAGGCGGCCGGATTACCCCCGGGAGTGATCAACATGCTGCCCGGCGACGGTTTAGAGGTCTCCGATGTCGCACTACGGCATCCTGATCTTGCCGGGATCCACTTCACCGGTTCCACGAGAACCTTTCAGCATCTGTGGCAGACGGTTGGATCCAACATCAGCCGGTATCGAGGCTATCCACGGGTCGTGGGGGAGACGGGCGGCAAAGATTTCATCGTCGCTCACCCCAGCGCAAATTCCGAGGTATTGCGTACCGCGCTCCTTCGGGGGGCGTTCGAGTACTCCGGGCAGAAGTGTTCCGCTGCCTCACGCGCCTACATTGCTCGCAGCCTGTGGGATCGCATGGGCGATGAGTTGATCGATGCAACCGAGGCCCTAAAGGTCGGTGACGTACGCGACTTCTCCAACTTCACATCGGCGGTTATTGATCAACGCGCTTTCCGCAAGCATGCTGACGCAATCGAACGAGCGCGTGACTCAGCCGATGCGAAGATCATCGCCGGCGGAGTGACCGACGATCGGGAGGGCTGGTACGTCCGACCTACCTTGATCATCTCGTACAACCCGAGAAATGACATTTTCACGACCGAATACTTCGGACCAATACTTGGGATCTACGTCTTTGACGACGCCGACTTCGAAGCCACTCTTTCTGAAGTTGATCATTCAGCGCCGTACGGCCTCACCGGCGCGATCATCGCCGAGGATCGGATAGCACTTGATCTTGCGAGCCGTCGACTACGGTTCGCGGCCGGAAACTTCTATCTCAATGACAAGCCCACCGGGGCCGTTGTCGGCCAGCAGCCGTTCGGCGGGTCGCGCGCATCTGGGACGAACGACAAGGCGGGCTCCATGTGGAATTTGATTCGCTGGACCAGCCCGCGGTCGATCAAGGAAACCTTCGTTCCGCCAACCGACCACCGCTATCCCCATATGGGTTAGCGATCGGTCAGTCCAGTGCGTCGCCGACGATCACGTGCGGCGGAGATCTGACGGCGTAGCCGGGCGTTGTCCGCCTCGAGTCGCAACACCATCGAGATTCCGGCCAGATTGAGGCCTTCGTCGAGCAGTGCGGCGATCTGCCGCAGGCGTTCGATGTCCTCCAAGCTGTATAGCCGCGTGCCGCCCGGGGTACGCTGCGGGTCGACGAGGCCAGCTTTCTCGTACGCCCGCAGGTTCTGCACCCCGGTGCCGACCATGTCGGCCGCCACCGAGATGGCGAAGAGGCCCACGGTCGGGTCGTACGGATCGGCCATGACCTTTCTTCCAAAATTTCTGACCTTTGGGCTTGCATCCTACCAGTCGATCGAGCTAATCTATAGCCGTCATCACAGATTTGTGATGGTGGCAACTAGCGTCACAGACAACTCAGTCACAAACAACTCAGCCACAAACAACTCAGCCACAAACAACTCAGCCACAAACAACTCAGATTGCATCGACATACCTAACGACTATGGAGGTGAAATCGACCATGTTGATGCGCACAGATCCCTTCCGCGAGCTCGACCGACTCACTCAGCAGTTCTTCGGCACTGCTGCCCGTCCTGCCTTCATGCCGATGGATGCATGGCGTGAGGAAGACACGTTCCACGTTGAGTTCGACCTGCCAGGTGTCAATCCAGACTCGATTGATTTGGACGTTGAGCGGAATGTGCTTACTGTGAGCGCCAATCGGCCAGCTCGTGATGGTAACGTCAAGTATTTCGCAAACGAGCGCCCCAGCGGTGTATTCAGCCGGCAGTTGATCTTGGGCGACAACGTGGATCTGGACAAGATTTCCGCCAGCTACCACGATGGCGTGCTCGCTCTTGAGGTACCTGTCGCGGAGAAGGCGAAGCCACGCAAGATCGCCATCGCGGCAGGCGACGGTCAGCGCAGTATCGAGGGCTGATGATGTAGCCGGCTGGACCGGCAAGCGAAACGGGCGAAGGCTGACCGGATGGGTCGGCGCCAAAGGCTTGTCTGTGAGTCCCGCTGTGAGGTTGCGCTTGCGGGATGTTGATTTGAGTTCCTAGGCTTTGGCGTCGAGGCACCGCTGGTCGCCTTCGCTTTTGTGGCTTCGATTCTGCGAAGTATGTCCGTAACTTAGGCCTCTCCGCTCTCACGCGGTGCGGCGCTGCGCGCCAGCCACCTGTCGCCAACTTCCTGCTGGGTCCGGTAGCCCGCCAGGACCGCAGGTGCCGCCGATTCCTCCAGCTTTCTTCCCAGCAAGGGGATCGCGACCTTCAGGTCGCCGCGAACATCGACCACGCTGCCACGACCTCCTGGTGAAAGCCGTATTCCGCCCTTGAACGTGACCGGTTGACCGAGCACGGTCATCGTGACTGTGGCGCTCCGCGAGCCGTCCGGGGTTGCCTCCGCCCAGACAATTTCGTCATTGATGGTCAGCTGCGGCCCCGTGAATCGCGCCGCCGATTCTGGGGCCGGCAACGTGCGCGAGGTCTGCGTCGTCGCGCCTCCGGCCGACACGTGGTAGCTGATCGAGTCGCTGGCAACGCAGACCTCTTCGAGATACGCCTGATCGGTCATCATGGCGTACACCTCGGCGGGTGGGGCAGCAAAGTCAAGGTGACTAGAGATGTCCATGGCGGACATGATGTCACCGCTATGTCAGTGGTGCTGCGTCCTCGTCTATGACCGGTAGCACGACTCGCGGGCTAAGGTCGAAGGTAGCCGGGCACATCGGGGTGCGACGGCGTAGATCGGATGGTAGACGTGACGACTTTCGAGGTGGAGCTCGAGCAGGAAAAGACTGAGAAGATCGCTCAGGTAGCCGCTCGCGGAGCGAGCATCGCCGCCGAGCTCGGTCATGATCCAGATGCGGTGCAGGTCTTCCTCCGCCATTACTTCCGACATGTTGACGCCGTCGATGTCGATGAGCGGACGGTCTCAAATCTCCTCGGTTTGGTCGAAAGCCATTATCGGGCCGCCATGCAGCGGCCCGCGGCCCGGGCCGTGATCAGTATTCGGACGCCTAACCAGGCCGACGACGGCTGGACCGCCGGCGGCGCAACGGTCGTGCAGATCGTGACCGATGATCGGCCATTCCTCGTCGACTCGGTGACGATGGAGGTGCTGCGTCAGGGCTGGAGCATCCGGGAGGTGTTCCATCCCCAATTCCGGGTGCGGCGTGACCTTGAAGGAAATCTGCTGGGCATCGTACGGTCAAGCGAGGCTGAGCACGATCCAAGCGTCATGCCCGAGTCCTGGATGCACTTGGAGATCATCCCGCCCGCACACCCGGACGGTCGAGAGTCCCTGGCATCGGAGCTAGAACAAGGGTTGTTGGAGGTTCTGCGACTCGTCGAGGAAGCGGTCCAGGACTGGCAGAAGATGATCACCAGGTCCGAGGACACCATTGAGCTGTTGAAGGACCCTCAAGTGGTTCACGCCCACAGCAAGCAAGCCGCGCTGGCCTGCGAGCTGCTCAGTTGGCTCAATGCCAATCACTTCACTTTCCTTGGCTATCGCGAGTACCAGATGCTCACCGATGCCTCCGGGACCCATTTCAAGGTTTGTCCTGGTACCGGCCTGGGAATCCTGCGGGCCGACCAGGATCCACCGGGCACCTTCAACGCGGTCCCGTTGCCGAACGCCGAGTCCGAGTTGATGATCATCACAAAGGACAACCAGAAGTCCCGGATCCATCGGCCGGCCTATCTGGACTACGTCGCTTTTCGCATTTTCGACGCGGCTGGACGGGTTATCGGTGAACGACGGTTTCTCGGCTTGTTCTCGTCCTCGGCGTACTCAGAAAGCGTTGTTCGAGTACCGGTGCTGCGGCAGAAGACCGCTGCGGTCATCAAGCTCTCGGGCTACGGCGAAGACAGCCACGGCGGCAAGGCGATCATGGACGTGCTGGAGACCTATCCGCGGGATGAGCTGTTCCAGACCCCGGTCCCCGAGCTGGCCACCATCGTTGAAAAGGTCGCTCACCTCAAGGAGCGCCGGCAGGTCCGGATGTTCGTGCGGCCCGACCCGTACGGGCGCTATCTGTCTTGCCTGGTCTATTTGCCTCGGGACCGCTACACCACCTCGGTACGCCGGCGGATGGAGGACAACCTGCTGCGGGCTCTCGGCGGTGCCTCGATCGACTACACGGCACGCGTCACCGAGTCCGTGCTGGCCAGACTCCACTTCGTGGTGCGCATGCCGGTTGGCGAGGCGATGGGTGAGATCGACGTGCAGTCACTAGAGAGGCAACTGACGCTTGCCACCCGATCCTGGGATGACGAATTCGCCGATCTGATCATCGACATGGACAACGCGGACCGCTTGGCGACATTGTCGCGTGCCCTTCCGGAGGGCTACAAGGAGGACTACACCTCCCAGCAAGCGGTCAAAGATCTGAGCGCCCTGCTCGCGCTCAAGGGCCAGCACGACATGTCGATGGCGATCTATGTCCCTGACCGTCCCGACGATGAAGCTGAGCTGCGGCTGAAGATCTTCCGACGCGAGGCATCCCTCTCGCTGTCGAGGATCTTGCCTCACCTGTCGCTGCTGGGTGTCGATGTGATCGACGAGCGGCCGTACGAGATCACGATGGGCAAAGATCAACGGGCGTTCATCTACGACTTCGGGGTACAGGTGCCAGGCGGCGCTGAAGCCGTCCATAGCCGCTGGACCCCAGAGGGTCGCCGCCGGTTCATGGAAGCGTTCTCTGCCTCCTATGTCGGCAACAGCGAATCCGATGGTTACAACGCGCTAGTAATGGGGGCCGACCTCGACTGGCGTGACGTCAGCGTATTGCGATCGATCGGCCGCTATCTGCGCCAGGTCGGCGTGACCTACAGTCAGTCCTATTTCGCCCAGGCACTGACCAACAATGTCGACGTTGCCAGGCAGCTGATGCAGCTCTTCCGAACTCGTTTCGATCCCCACACGGGGCTCGACATCAAAGCGCGGACCGCCGCTAGCAGCGAGCTGGTGGACAAGATCAAGAGATCGCTCAACGATGTAGCCAGTCTTGATCATGATCGAATCTTGCGATCGTTCCTGGCCGTCATCCAGGCGGTGGTCAGAACCAACTTCTACGTTGCGAACCGGCAGGCGATCGCCCTGAAGCTGCTGCCGAGGCAGATTCCGGATACGCCTGAGCCGCGTCCGGCGTTCGAGATTTTCGTCTATTCGCCGCGGATGGAAGGGGTTCATCTGCGCTACGGGCTGGTGGCACGCGGCGGCCTGCGCTGGTCGGATCGGGCAGAGGACTTCCGTACCGAGATCCTCGGCTTGGTCAAGGCCCAGATGGTCAAGAACACCGTGATCGTTCCGGTCGGGGCCAAGGGCGGGTTCTATTGCAAGCGCTTGCCCGACCCTAGAGATCGCGAGGGCTGGCAGGCCGAAGGCCTTGCCTGCTACCAGCTCTTCGTATGCAGCCTGCTCGATGTCACCGACAACATCGTCAACGATGCCGTCGTGCCGCCGGCCGACGTAGTCCGTTACGACGGCGATGATCCGTATTTGGTCGTTGCAGCCGACAAGGGCACGGCCACATTCTCTGATGTCGCCAATAAACTCTCGGTGGATTCCGGGTTCTGGCTCGGCGACGCCTTCGCCTCAGGTGGCTCGTCAGGGTATGACCACAAAGGCATGGGCATCACCGCCCGTGGAGCCTGGGAATCGGTACAACGCCATTTCCGCGAGATGGATCTCAACCCACAGACGTCCGACTTCACCTGCGTCGGCATCGGCGACATGGGCGGTGATGTCTTTGGAAACGGAATGCTGCTCAGCAAGCACATCAAACTGCTGGCGGCATTCGATCATCGCCATCTCTTCGTCGATCCAAACCCCGATCCGGCGCGTAGCTGGGAGGAACGCGCGCGGCTCTTTGCGCTGCCGCGCTCCAGCTGGGCCGACTACGACACGGATCTGATCTCCCAGGGTGGGGGCGTATTCCCACGCACGCTCAAGTCGATCGAGATTACCGAGGAGATGCGGCACGCTCTAGGCATCGATAAGTCAGTCCAGGCGCTGACACCGGCGGAGTTGATCCAGGCTTGTCTGCGGGCGCCGGTGGACCTGCTGTGGAACGCCGGCATCGGGACGTTTGTGAAGGCGGTGACAGAGAGTCACGACGACGTCGGTGACAAGACCAATGACGCGCTCCGAGTCGATGGTTGCGAGGTACGGGCTAAGTGTGTCGCAGAAGGTGGAAACCTAGGCTTCACCCAGCTCGGCCGGATCGAGTACGCCGAAGCGGGCGGCCGTATCAACACCGACTTCATTGACAACTCTGCCGGTGTTGACACATCCGATCATGAAGTCAACATCAAGATCTTGCTGATTGGAGAGGTGGCGGCAGGGCGGCTGACCTCGGAAGATCGTGATGAGTTGCTGGCTTCGATGACCGATGAAGTCGCCGGCCAAGTGCTTGCCGATAACTATGACCAGAACCTCGCGCTGGCAAATGCCGTCTATCAGGCGGCTGCGATGGCTGGGGTCCACGCGGACTGGATAGAGCGTCTGGAAGACCGGGGGCTGATCGACCGGGAGATCGAGTTCCTGCCCTCCTCCGAAGCCATGGAGATGCGGCGGGCGAACCACAAAGGATTGACCTCACCGGAGTTGGCGACGTTACTGGCTTACACCAAGATCGTTCTTGAGGACGAGCTTCTGGCCTCCGATATGCCAGACGACCCGTACCTCCTGGATTGGTTGATCAATTACTTCCCCAGCGCGATACGGGATCGCTACGCCGACCGGATGGCCAAGCACCGGCTGCATCGCGAAATCATTGCAACTGTCGTGGTGAACCAGTTTGTGAACCAGTCAGGGATTACCTGCTTCCATCGATTGTCGGCAGAGACCGGAGCCAAGGCGCCGGATCTGATACGGGCGCAGATCGCGGCGCGGGCGATCTTCGGTGCCGCTGAGCTGGACAAAGCTATCGCTGCTCTTGATCACAAGATCACTGCCGATATGCAAACCCGGTTGCGGCTGGAGGTGCGCACCGTGGTAGAGCGCGCTACCCGCTGGTTGATCAACAACCGCCGTCATCCTGTTGATATCGGCGCCGTAGTTCAGGAGTTCTCTGCCGGCGTCGCTCAGGTTCAGCAGGCTTTGCCACAGATCTTGACGGGGCGTGACCTGGAGGCGCTTGAGCAACGGCTGAAGAGCTATCGCGCTGCCGGCGTGCCCGATGAGCTGGCAGCCGCCATCGCGGCTTTACCTAGGGCGTACCCGGGACTGACGATCCAGCAGACCGCAGCGATGTCTGGCGTGGATGTTCTGAAGGTGGCCGAGCTGCACTTTACCCTCGGTCAGCGGCTTGGGCTGGACCGCTTGCTAGGGCGGATTATCGAGCTGCCTCGGGAGGATCGGTGGCAGACCATGGCCCGGGCCGCGCTACGCGACGACCTGCACACGGTGCACGCCCAGCTCACCGCTGAACTGCTCAAGTGGAATGGAGCAACGAGCAAGAGCGCCCGTGATGTGGTCCTCGCCTGGGAGAAGGCGAATGGCGCGGTGCCGGAGTCTGTGCGTACGCTGCGCTCTGTGACCAGCGGCCATGCCGATCTTGCGCGGACGTCCGTTGGTCTTCGCGTCGTCCGCAGTTTGTTGTCCAGGCTTTGACGAACTCCGGCGTGATAGGTCTGAGGTATGCGGATCGACCTGCACACGCACTCGTCGGTGTCTGATGGGACCGACCCTCCAGCCGAGCTGGTCGCAAAGGCACGTGAGGTAGGGCTTGATGTGGTTGGACTTACCGACCACGACACTTTTGACGGACTGGATGAAGCAGTAGCTGCGGGGGAGCGGCTAGGCGTCGAGGTGGTACGCGGAATGGAGCTGTCATGCTCCCGTCACGGCAACAGCGTGCACGTCGTGGCGTACGGGGCTGATCCGGCCAGCCCCGGGCTGGCAGCCGAGATGGTCCGAGTCCGGGATGGCCGGCTGGGCCGGCTGGCTGGCGTGCTCGCGAAGCTGGCCGCTCTTGGTGCGCCGGTCAGCGAGGCGGAGGTCATGGCACAGGTGGGTAACAGCCCCTCGGTCGGTCGGCCGCATATTGCCGATGCATTGATCCGGGCCGGCCATGTTCGTGATCGGCAGGAGGCGTTCGATCGCTTTCTAGCCGACGGAGGTCCAGCACACGTACCCCGCTACACGATCGAAGTCGAACGTGGCATTGGCTTGATTCACCAGGCCGGTGGCCTTGCCGTGATCGCCCATCCCTGGGGTCGAGGGCGTGAGCACATGCTGCCGTCGAGCGCTGTACGAGCCCTGGTCCTTGATCACGGGCTGGATGGCATCGAGGTTGATCATCAAGATCATGATGTGGAGACTCGCCGGCAGCTGCGGGCATTGGCCGATAGCTTGGGTCTGCTGCCCACCGGATCCAGCGACTATCACGGCACCGGCAAGCTTGATCATGATCTGGGCTGCAACACCACAGATCCGGAGGTTTTCTCCGAGATGCGGCGTCGTCTTGGCGACCTGGACTCGTCCACTGCTCGACCCACACCGCGCTCGGGCCGATGATGCAACAACGAGCTCTTAAGGCCACGGTCGTAGCAGTCGCCAATCAGAAAGGTGGCGTCGCGAAGACGACCACAGTCGCATCCCTGGGTGCAGCCTGGTCACAACTCGGCCAGCGTGTGTTAATCGTTGATCTTGACCCGCAAGCATGCCTGACCTTCTCGGTCGGCTACGACCCGGAGTCGATTGGCTGCTCGGTGCATCAGGTACTGACGGGACAGGTCCCGGCGTACCAGGCAGTGATCGAGACCGAAGAAGGATCAGATCTGCTGCCAGCCACGATCGAGCTGGCCACCACAGAGCAATTGCTGCTTACCCGGACCGGTCGGGAGCGCCTTTTGGAGCTGGCGCTGAAACCGCTGCTCAGCTCCTACGACTTCATCGTCATCGACTGCCCTCCCACCCTTGGCATCTTGACCACTCTTGCGCTGACCGCCTCACAAGGCGTCTTGATTCCTTTGCAGTGCGAGACGCTTAGCCATCGTGGTGTCGGTCAGCTGCTGGACACGATCTACGACGTCAAGAAGGTCACCAACCCCCGGCTGACTGTGATCGGGGTTCTTCCCACGCTCTTCGACGGGCGGACCTCGCACGCTCGCACAGTGTTGGAGCGCATCGGTGATGATTACGGTGTGCCGGTCCTGTCTCCGCCGATTCCGAAGTCCGTCCGCTTCGCCGAGGCGCCGGCGGTTGGGCGCACCGTGCTGAGCACGGCGAGGTCGACGAAGGGTGCGGCGGCGTACCGGGACCTCGCCCGAGAGTTGCTTGCGCTGCGCGCGAACTCTTGACCCAGAACGCTGGATCGCTCGGTCCACTCGCTGCGTTCGAAAACTCCGCAGCGGTCGGAAACTTGACACTCGATGACCAGATCAGGGCTCGAAAAGTCCGCAGCGGTCGGAAATTTGAGAAGTGTGCAGTCAGCCGTCAGGCGATGAAGGTGGCCAGTCGATACGCACGGCGTCTAGCTCGCCGAAGCCCTGACCGTCGTTCTCTCATCGGCACTCGATCGCTGCGCCAGCTCTGCATAGAGATGATCAAGCTGAGCGGCCGGCTCACCGAGTCCGTCCAACGCGTCCAGCTGTCGGGCGATCCGCTCTGATCGCCACTCGCAGGCAAGCAGATCCAGCGCAACCCAGATCGCTAGGGCGTGATGGTGCAGTATCGCGTCCAGCTGCGAGCGCAGTGCCTCATCTGCGGGGTCTTCACATGAGGTCGGGAGAAGATCGCGGAGACCGAAGAACCGCCGTATTAGCGGTCCACCGCGCGGCGCCAGAAAGCCAAGACCTTCACGAGCCCGGGCACCGCGGACCACCGCCTCGGCTTCGTCCTGGAGTATTACTGCCTCCGCCGCGATGCGACGCATCGCAGCCCGTGGGTTGCCTGCGGGGTCGCCTTGCCGGATCGGCGCCTGTCCTAGCTCGCCAAGCCGCTCGACTGCTCCACCCGCCGCAGATATGGTCTGCGCCGACCGACGGCGTCGAAAGCCGCGCATGTGCCGACCTTAGCTCCGGCTGCCAATCTTCACGGGCGCGGGCCTCAGGGATGCGGCGCAACCATGACCAGCAGCGAGGTTGTCGACAAGATCACGAACGCGATGCAGAGTTCAGCGCCCATGACAACGGCAAGTGTCGGAATTCCAGCCGCTTTAACCGGCACACCAGGCGGCTGATGCGACTGCCGAAACGCCGCACGGGCCGCATATTTGCGCCCCTCGTTACCCATCAGCAGCATCAAGCCAAAAATGCTGATCTTGATCAATAGCACCAATCCGTAGCGTGACGTGGCAAGCTGGTACGCCCCGCCAGCCACGACGAGAGCATGCACAATCCCGGTGACCACGAGAGTCGCCACGCTCAATTGCGCAACCCGGGAGAATCGCGGGATGAGCCGGTCGAGCTCTTGGACCTTTTCGCCGGGGATGAGCACCGCGGCCAAAGCAACGAGGCCACCAAGCCAGGCACACGTTGCCAACACATGCAGACCGGTCGTCGCAATCTTGGCAACCTCCCAAGGCCCACCAATGGCGTCGGATTGGGCCACCATCGACGCCGCGATCAGCAGCACGAGGCTAAGCGCCACAACGCGACGCAAGCCGACCACGGCACCGCTAATAATGTCCGGCAAGAACAACATCGCGGCCACCAGGGCTGCGAGCCTGACCAGCTGGGCGGCGCCGCCCAGCGGCGTGACGATGTCGCCGAGAAGCCGCCCTCCGACGATCAATTGGATGGCAGGACCGGCGAGCGTACCGATGATCATCGCCGCCGTACCACCCAAGGCCAGAATTACCAGGCGACGATTTTTGCGACCGTCCGGCCAGACGATGCACCAAAAGGTCAAGGTCCCAGCGAGAAGTACATACCCGGCATAAGTCAGTACCCGGTTTGCTCCCAGCGCAAGATCGATCAGGTCTTGGGTCATTCGCCGCCGGCTGTCATTGCGGCCTCGGGACGTCGTACTGTACGACGATCACGGCTTTGGCCCGGGTCAGCCGTGGCTTGACGCGAAGCTGCGGGGGCCGTCCGGTCGAACAGGCCCGATCACGCAGTCGCAGGGCCGGGCACGCGATATTGAGCACCGTGCTTCCGCTGATCATCATTGCGACCTTGAGATTGCTGGGACCGCCTGCCATGACAGGACTTATCGCGGTAACCGCCCGCCCGGCGGGTGATGGCATGCTCCGTACGGTGGCGCCGCTCATGTTGTATCGCAATTCAATATGTTTCACCGGCTCAACCAATGCGATAGTCATCCGGCGGCTAATCTGGCCGTCTGGCACCCTGACGGGCTGATCCCCGGCGCTTACCTGGACTTGAGAGGCGAGTGGCTTGGATTTCGCGAAGCGCTCACCGGCTAGCTTCAATTGTGGTGGTGCGAGCGTTATTGCAGAGATCGCAGCAGGGAGCGACACGATTTCGGCAACGTCGAAGCTACCGTCCCGCAATGGAGCTGCCAGAATTAAAATGCCGGGCTGTGTAGTGCCAAGGCCTTTCGGCAATTTGAATTCTTCCGGCGAAGCGGGAACAACGGGTGATTTTGATGAGGCCGTGGAAGAGGGCGAAGCTGATGGGATTTGGGGTGGTGACGTAGGTGTCGGAGCGCCACTTGCGGCTGCTGGAGCTGAACGGGGCAGCTGTGGACCTTCCCGATAGAAGGTGACTGCCGCGGCACATAATCCGCCTATAAGTACCAAGCCGAGAGCGCGACGTAACCCGGCCGCCCGTGAGCGGCCAACCACGGTCAAATTGCCCAAGGCCGCACCACCCCCCGGTGCCATTCAGCTAACGCTTATTGTCGGGTACTCGACGGCGCCATCATCCGAGGCCCTATATTACGCCTTGGGTCTTCAGACCTGTGGGGACGAAACGACGAGTAGGGGCGGGGGAACAACGTGATCACCAAACGTGCAGCACGCTGGTCAAAGGTGGCTTTAGCGGCTGCGGGAGTTTTGGCGTTGGCGGGCGCGACGATTAGCCCAAGCTACGCGGCAAATGACACCGAGATCTATATCGTGCAGGGTCTGCCTGGCAAGGATCTCGATGTCGATATCGACGGGCAGTCGATCGCACAAGACGTTAAGACCGCCAAGGTGGCCGGTCCGTTCAAGGTCAAGCCCGGAAGCCGTACGGTGACGTTCAGTGAGAACGGTACGAAGGTCCTCGAAAACTCCTTCTCGATCAAGGAAGGCTCAAAGGCCGACATCGTCGTGCATCTGCCTGCCTCCTCATCGGGTGATCCTCTGGTGACGGTGTACAAGTACGACGACGTGAAAGTGTCGAAGGGCAAAGCCCTGCTCGTCGTCTCTCACGTCGCGGCTGTGCCGCCCGCCGATATCCGGGTTAATGATCAAGTCCTATTCGCCAACATCGCCAATGGCGAATCACTGGAGTTGATGGTGCCGGTTGCCACCTACAGCGTGTCGATCGTCCCGACCGGTGAAACCAAGCCCGTCTTCTTCGGCCCGGTAAACCTGACGGTCAAGGGCGGCGCAATCAACCGTGTGTACGCGGTCGGTGATCCGGAAGAGAAGACGATGAACGTTGCCGTCCACGTCCTTACGATGAGCACCACGGGCTCGGGGAAGCCTTCGGAGGTGAACACTGGGACCGGTGGTCAGGCCGTCGGTGACGGCCCGTTGTTGGAGGTGAACCTGGCGCGTTGACGCGACTGGCTCTGCAGTCCCGGACCCGGCGCCGCACAGGAAGCCGACCGGGACTGCGTCGTTTCGTCGTCAGTCTGACTTGTGTGCTGGCGTTCGTTTGCGGCTGCTCAGCACAGGCGATGCCTGGTGGTTCGACGTCAGGGGATGATGCGCCGCGCAGTGAGTCATCGGTTGCTCCTGCCCGTCAGGGTAAGCCGGCCGCAAGTCAGCAGATCGAGTTCACCCCCGAGCAACTGACTCTTCCCGGAAAGGCAACCGCTGAAGTGCTGCCAGCTAGCACGGTCGATGGTGTGCTTAAAGTGCCAGAAAACGTTGATCATGTGGGCTGGTGGGATGGAAGTGCCCGCGCCGGCGAACTTTTCGGTGCGACTGTTATTGCGGGGCATGTCGACTCCGCGACTGAAGGCATCGGATTCTTCGCCCGGTTGCTCAGAGTCAAAGTTGGGGACACGATTATGTTGCAGGGCGACGCACACCGGCTGAAGTATCGCGTGACGTCGGTGAGAAAGGTGGCGAAGAAGGCGCTTGCCACCGACGGCCAGGCCCTTAGGCAAACCGGGCCGCATCGCCTGGTGCTGATTACCTGCACGGGCAATTTCCACCGAGACCGAGGCGGCTATGACAGCAATCTCGTGGTCGTCGCCAAACCGCTTGGACTAGCTCGTTAGCTGCCGCGCTCCGGTGGTGCCTGGCGATGTTCACGTACCGATCGCCTCGTTTCATTGTTCCGCTCGCTGTGCTCGCTCCACGCGGATCGCGCCTTGGAAGCCGCCTCGTTCGTCGTCACTCGGGGACGGAAAGCGTGTCCCCTCGCTCCACCTCACCACGGCGGCGCGCGATCCGTGCAGCATCCCGCTCAACAGGTACGCCGTTGCGGAGTCGTCGCCGAGTCCTGACGGTGTCCGTACGCCGCCGCGTGCTGATTGGTTGTGAGGGCTCCGAGGCGGCTGTTTTGGTGCTTGCTTGAGCAATGCTGCCTTTCGCTGCCGGATCAATGCCAAGATCGTGATAGAAGTGCGATGAGGTGGAGTAGGTCTCCTCAGGCTCCTCGAATGGGAGCCGCAAGGCGTTGTTGATCAGATTCCATCTCGTCTCGTCTACCCAGTCAACGAAGGTGATCGCAATTCCGGAGGCGCCCGCTCTTCCCGTACGGCCAATCCGATGCAGGTACACCTTCTCATCCTCCGGACACTCGTAGTTGATCACATGGGTGACGCCTTCGATGTCGATGCCCCGGGCGGCTACGTCGGTTGCTACCAACACGTCGATTCGTCCTTCCCGAAAGCGCCGCAATGCCTTCTCGCGAGCAAGCTGATTGAGATCGCCGTGAATCGACGCAGCCGCAAAGCCGCGGTCTACAAGATCATCGGCTAGTCGCTGCGCCGACCGCTTGGTGCGGCAAAAGATCATCACTCGGCCGCGGCTTTCGGCTTGCAGAACCCGTGCCATGATCTCGGGCTTGTCCAACTCGTGAACGCGATAAATGAACTGAGCGGTCGTCGGCACGGTGCTGGTTTCGCCAGGTGACTCGGCACGGATATTGACCGGATGACGCATATGGCGTCTCGCCAGCGAGACGATGGCAGCGGGCATGGTCGCTGAGAAGAGCATGGTCTGACGCAGTTCTGGTGTCTGTGCCAAGATTCGCTCGACATCTGGCAGGAATCCGAGATCCAACATTTTGTCGGCTTCATCCAGCACCAGCACCTTAATGTGCGCAAGATCAAGAGCGCCACGTTGAGCAAGATCAAGTAATCGTCCTGGTGTCCCGACAACCACGTCGACGCCCTCTCTCAGTGCGCTCAATTGATCTTGGTAGCCGACGCCGCCGTAGACAGTGATCACTCTGGCATGCCTCTGTATAGAAGCGGCGCTCAGATCCGAACTGACCTGACTGGCGAGCTCCCTGGTCGGTGTTATCACTAGTGCCTGCGGTGCACCTGGCTTCGATAGCTGGTCGTAGTCGCGTTCGTCGGGCAACACAATGCGTTGTAGCAGCGGAATGCCGAAGGCCAGGGTCTTTCCAGTACCGGTACGAGCTTGGCCGATCATGTCCGCGCCGGTCAGGGCAATGGGAATCGCCAATGCTTGGATTCGGAACGGTGTGGTGATGCCAACGTCGTTGAGGGCTCGCGCGATGGGGTCAAGAACGCCCAACTGCCAAAAAGTTGCGCCCTCATTTTGGGTATCAACACTCGGCTGTATACGGTCTTCCGGTGTGGCTTCTGTATTCAGAATTCCGCCTCAATCGAAGTTCAATGGGTGCGGTATGCGCGCCGTTATCGGTGTGATCAATATGGCTAGCGTCGCTGCAAACTCGAGACATTTTACTGACTGCCACGCGGAGTGGAAAAAGTCCCCGCGCGGCGCCGGTGTTGCTTTGGTGGTGGAACAGCCTGAGACTCATTGTGATGGAGGGCGAAACCGGCAGGTGAGACCTGCTTGAAGGATGCCGCTGCTGGGACCGATTCGGCGAAGATCGCACGCCGCTCGGCTCATCGCGCCCAAGATCAGGGCGTGACGGAGGAGGGCGCTGGGTAACGCTGTCTCAACCGCTCAAAAGCAACATCGAGGATTGGAGCACGAAATGGCACAAGAACAGCTTCGTGGCAGGAGGGTGGCCATTCTTGCTGCGGACGGCGTGGAGCGCGTGGAGCTCGAGCAACCACGCGATGCACTGCGGCAGGCAGGCGCGCAAACTGATCTGCTGTCGGTGCACGACGGAGATATCCAAGCACGCAACCATGACCTCGAGCCGGCTGGCACATTTGCAGTCGACGGGCTCGTCGCAGACGCAGCGGTGGAGGACTACGACGCCTTAGTGTTGCCCGGCGGAACCGTGAATCCCGACAAATTGCGGCTCGACAATGACGCGGTCGCCTTCGTCCGAGACTTTGTCAATTCCGGTAGGCCGGTTGCCGCCATCTGCCACGGCCCCTGGACACTCGTGGAAGCGGGCGTCGTGTCTGATCGGACGTTGACTTCCTATCCAAGCATCCGCACTGATCTGCGCAACGCTGGCGCCAATGTGGTGGATGAAGAGGTCGCTAGAGACGGAAACCTCCTGACCAGCCGGTCGCCACGGGACCTGCCTGCATTTTGTGCTGCGGTGATCGAGGCAGTTGCCCGCTCGGATCAGCCAGCCAGTCCTGTCGGGGGCGCTTAGCACCCATTCGGCACTATCCTGCGCCCATGAGCGAAGGGTCGTCGCATGCTGAGGTGGCTCCTCATGCTGCGGCTGAGCCTTGGGTCTCCGAGCCGGAGTACCGGCAAGGTGCGATCGACCTCCTTGGCGTTTTGGCGTACGGCGCTCTGGCGGCCTTCGATCGACTCGCCGAGGACGCACGTCGAGCTCCGACGCTGACGGACAAGGTGTACATGGCCTCCTTAGCTGCGCTGCAGATCGCCCACTTCGACAGAGTGCGTGCGCGGCTTGCCGAGCTGGATGCCGACGCCATGGTGGCGATGAAGCCCTTCCGTGCGCCATTCAATGAGTTTCATGCACATACCAAGCCTAAGGATTGGCTCGAGGGTCTAGTGCTGGCCTTTGTTGGCAACGGCTTCGCCGCCGACTTTTATCGGGAGGTTGCGGCTTTCGTCGATGCGGACACGCGTGCTCTGGTACATGACGTACTGGCCGATGAGGGGCACGCGGATTTCGTCGTCGACAGAGTGCGAGAAGCGATCGTTGCTGATCCGCGGGTAGCTGGGCGGTTGGCTCTTTGGGGCCGCCGTCTTGTGGGAGAGGCGCTGAGCCAGGCTCAGCGCGTCGCGGCGAACCGGGACGCCCTCACTCATCTCCTGACCGGGACCGTGGATCGTCCCGGCATGGATCTCGCCGCGATGAGCAGGATGTTCTCAAGACTTGTGGAGAACCACACGCGCCGGATGGCCAAGCTGGGACTCCAGGCTTAGACCGCTCCGAAGCCCACGTGGCGGGCGTTCTCCTCGCCCAGATCGACGTATGCGATCTTCTTGACGGGTATCAGCACCTTGCGTCCGCGCTCGTCCGACAATGTGAAGACACCGTCCCCGCCGACTGCTATTGAGCTAAGAAGTTCCTTCTCGATGCTGGCAGCCGATTCGGTGCTCTCCACCACGATCTCTCGATTGACGTGCTGAATCCCGACCTTGACCTCCACTGTTCCTCCTGGTGAGAGCTGACGTGCCGCAGGCTGGCACTGGAGTAACGGTGCCACACGCTGCACCGCATAACCTGCGGTGTTCGCGGAGAGCGTTGCAGGAATCGGAGGCTAGCCCAAACTCGTCTTCTCGTCATCGGTTGCCCGCCGAATGACGATCCGAGTCCAGGCGCCGACATAAATCCGATCATCTGCGGCAAGCTCATGCTTGACCCCCACTGGAATGGGATTGCTCGGGATTGGATCTGTGGCGGCGGCGACAAAGGTCCCATTCGCAGAGTCCAAGTCCTCCACCCACCACCGGCTGCCGTCGGTGGTCAGCTGGGTCTGCCGTCGGCTCACTCCCGAATCAGGTTCGCAGTCGATTTGCGGATTGATGTTCCGGCTGCGTGAGGTACGCCCGACCAAGATCGACTTCGAACGCAACGGGACGACGATCGGCAGACCTGGGGAGGGCATGGGATCGGGGCTTTGTTGAGCATCGTACCAGGCGGGATCGATCCATACCTCGGCGACCCAATCAAATGTCTCCGCCGGAGTCTGGTTGCTGCCATTTCCCCTCGTCGGAGCAGCAGCCCAAGCGCCGGACGACTGGTTGGCAGTCGAGGTATTGGAGGGCTGAGAAGCGACAAGAGGCCGGGGCATCGTTCCGGTGGTGAAGTCGTAGCCGCAGTTCTCACAGAACAAGGCATCAATCGAGTTGTCCGCGCCGCAGTTTGGGCAGGCTTGGCGTCCCGGTTGGGATGTGCCTGTGTCAGTTGGGAGAGGGCTGGCCGACGGTGCAGTGCTGGTCGAAGTAGGCGTCGAAGGTGGTGCCATTGCCGAGTCGATGGGAAGCCCGCAGACATCGCAGTAGTCCTGGGCTAAGGAGGAGTGGCCTGCTGGACAGACGGCGATCATCGCCCGATCATCCCCTGATCCTGGTTGTCTTGGTTGACGCGGTGTCCAAGGCCATTTCATCGGCCTTGTCCACGGCACGCTTCAAACGCACGGTACCGGTTTCGGGATCCTCAATGTCGACCACCTTGCGCAGTCGAGTGGTGGCCTCCTCGTTGCCGGTTTCAACGGCGAGCTGTACGGCCCGGCCAAGTTTCTTCGTGGCGGTCTCCTCATCGCCCGCCGCCTTTGCGGCTAGACCGTCCTGGATCGCCTCAGCAAGTTCTGTCTGGCCGGTGTAGTGCGCCACCTCCGGATTGATCCGCGTCGTCAGCCCCTCGTCGTCAGACCACTTCGCCTTGACCAATCCTTGAGCCGCCACCTCGTTGGCCACGGCAAGCTGAACTCGAGCGGCGAGCTGCTCCTGCCCAATGGCTTTAGCTGCGAGCCGCACACTCAAGTGATAGTCCCGCGACTCATCCCCCCAGGATCCGGTCGGATAGCCGCCGGTCAAAGGATTGACTTCAACTCGGCGTGACGTCAGATCTTCAACCGTCGGCGAGACCTGACGGACAAACAGCACCTCGGCGCCCTGTGGCGTCCACACCCGCAGTTGGGCGTCGGCCACGCCGCGGCTCATGGATTGTTGCATAAGCTCGGCAAACACCTGGCTCATCTGATCCGGCTCCGGGATGATGTCAACGCTGCCGAGCAGGGCTTGTGCGATCCGGCGGACCTCGGCGACCTGCCAGTCGACGCCCACACCACGACAGTCGCATTGGAACTTCCCTGTCACGCCCACGATCGCGTTGGACAGCTGCTCAGGCGTTTCGTTGTGGTTCTCGCCATCTGTCAGCAAGATCGCGTGGCGCTGCACCAGTCCGGGAACGGAGTCAAAGAGCCGGCCGGCAAGTGTCAGCCAAGTTCCCATCGCGGTGCCGCCATCGGAGCGGAATTGGCTGATCGCCTGATGTGCAGCCTGCCTGGCGCTGCCGTCCATCTGCACCATGCCCCGCCCAGCGCGTACCAGCGGGAACGCCAGGTACGCCTGGTGGGTGCCGGCCACGACGGCGAACCAGGTGCCGTCAAGGATTTGATCAACCGCGGCGGAGGCCGCCACCTTGGCTGCCTCGAGCTTCGTCCGGCCCATTGAACCGGAGGTATCAACGATGATGATCTCTCCGGCATCGCCGGACCCACTTTGGCCGGCCGATCCTGCTCCGGCGCAGGTGATGGTGACAATGGCGTTGACGTCGGTGCCGCCTTCAGGCAGGAACTCGTTTTGGTACACGTCGGCAGTGAACTCGGCCATGATCAAATTCCTTTCGCATCCTGTCTGCTCGGTTTAGTATGCCCGGAGCTGCGACCGCGATGTTCGCGCCGCCGATCTGCAGGAGGAGCCGACGAAACGACTCGAGAACAGAACTGATCCTCCAACACGTTGTTTCGTCGGATTCGACGAAGACGGCGGCT
>Ga0307409_100000114_pt1 | contig 29691 bp, 31 predicted proteins | sample 322Ometagenome_2_FD_203888 | JGI IMG/M metagenome (GOLD analysis project Ga0307409, IMG submission 203888) | Maize rhizosphere microbial communities from greenhouse at UC Davis, California, United States - 322HYB-O-2 | ecosystem: Host-associated > Plants > Roots > Rhizosphere > Soil | place... | reverse complement strand
GTTGCCAAAGCAATAGTGAGCCTGATGAAACAGTAGCGATGATGTATATACCAAGACAATACACCCGTTTAATACGTCTGCGTCTGTCTGTCTGTCCGAGTCGAGATGATTATTATTATTATTATTATTTTCTCATCTCAATGAAGAGGAGAGCAGCCCAGGTTAGTGTAATATGATTTTCTCTCTTGCCGCCTGACATGGCACAACGAAAAAGATTATTATGCTACTTGTTCTCCTGCACTTCTTTTCCTTTTTCGGTGGGCACTATTTTCAAATTGGCGTCAGCAAAAGCCCTTTTAAATTGATTACCTGTGAATATTCTGTCTAGAAAAATTGCCAATGCAGCAATTTCAGAGTGAGGTTGGTTGCCAATCGCAATGTTGTAATCGGCAAGGCCGTACGCTTCTTTGGGGACTTTCTCTGCACCAATTATTACCAGTAGCTTGTTTTCTTTGCGCAGCCTTTCTGCGATATCATCAATATTGATGCCATACATTGTAAGGTGAGCCACTTTGCCACCTTCCTTTTTCCAAGCTTTTGCAAGACTTTTCCAATCCTGTATGATCTCGACTTTGAACCTACCGCCCCACCTCTTAGATACGCTTGAAACTGTGTCATTTATAGACCCGTTTGAGACGCCTGTCATGTATATCATATCTGCGCCAAATGCCCGTGCGACAAGTGCAGCATGCGTCGTCACCCTGTCGTCACGCACAAGCCTATGGCCTATCCTGAGTACTGATATGTTCACCTTTTCTCTCCCTCAGTTAAATGCTAATCTCTTGTTTGCCTCTGATTTTTTTAGTTTCAAACAGTCTTGATGTTATCAGATTCTTCAATTGATCAATGTTATAGCCTGTCTTGGCAGATACTGCAAGCAAGCGTTTGCTGTCCAAGATGCCAAGTTGATCGGCTTTGTGAAATGCGTCTTCAACAGTGGTCAGGTCGGCCTTATTGAGAACATAAATTATCTTTGTGTCTGGCACCTCAAACTCGTTTATTACGTCACGAGAGCTCTCAAATTTCCTTCTTATTTCATCAGCCGGCTCGCTTATATCAAGCACCAAAAGTACAAGGCTTGCATAGGTTAGCTCATCAAGAGTTGATTTGAACGCGTCGATCATATACGGTGGCAGCTTGCTGATAAAGCCGATAGTGTCATTTAGCAACACTTTGCCGCCCTGCAGGTCTATTGCCCGAGTAAATGTAGAAAGGGTAGTAAAGATGCCTTGTCCAGTAACTTTGGTCTCGCCTGTCATCTTGTTGAACAGTGTAGTTTTGCCGGCGGAAGTGTAGCCGGCAAGCGATACTGTCGGCAGGCCGACCTTTGCTCGCTGGTTCCTGTGCAAATGCCGCCTTGTTTCCTCTTTTTCAAGTTTTTTCTTTAGCATCGCAGCTCGCCTCCTTATGTCAAGAAAATAGATGTCAGCCTCATATTTGCCAAGACCGTAGAATCCTGGTTGCTCTCCTGCCCTTGCAAGTCTGACCTTTTCACGCGCCCTTGCCATATCATAGCGCAATTGAGCAAGCTTGATCTGGATATGAGATTCAGTAGTACTTGCTCGCCGCTCAAAAATCTCCAAGATCAATCGCTCCCTATCAATTATCTCCACCTTGCACAAGCTTGCTAGATTGTATATCTGAGTTGGTTTAATCGTTTCGTCAAATATGATGTCATCCGGCTTGATTTCTTTGACAACCTCTTTTACTTCTTCTGCTTTCCCCCGACCAATCCCAAATCTTGATTTTGTTATCTGACGCTGGGTCACAGTCTTGATGATAGAATAGCCAGCCGCATTGGCAAGCGATATTGCTTCATTTATCGTATGTTCGACAGGATATGTTATGAGAATGGCCTTTCTGTAATTTGACATTTATTCCTCATCGCTATTGGCGCTGACGTACAGCTTGATCCCCAGATAGCGTTCCAGCTTTTTTGCAAATATCTCGTCGGGTTTGAGAGAGCCTGTCTCAAACTTTTTGAGAATCTGTGCTTTCTCGTTCATCTTCATGCCGAGCTGTTCATGCGTCAGCCCCATCTTCATTCTGGTTTCTCTTATCAGCCTTGCAAAATTAGGTGTAAGGATAGTTTCATCTGCTAGCCCAATCTTTTTCTGTGGTTTTTTTGCTGCAAATGGCTTTTTCTTCTTGACTGCAATCTGCGGCGATGTATAGGGCTTTCCTCGTTTTGAGCATGCGATACAAACATTGAATACTGTGCCGTCTACTACCACCATCTTTTTCTCGAAAGTCTGGTGCCCGCAAAGCTCGCAGTATGACATTTGAGTTCAAATATGTGAGGGGCGGATTTAGCCTTTTCTCAGAGTCTGCTGAACTGTCATATTGATTACTATTTCTGCAATGTCGCTTGCATATTCTGCAACCCTTCGAATGTTCTCCGTTATCAACTTGATTCTATATAGTTCGTTGACATCTCTAGGTTTAGACACTGCGCGCAGTATTGCCTTTTCCATCTCGTCTATCTTGCGAGCCTTTTCAATCGCTCTATCCGCAGCTTCGTAGTCGCGCTTAAACATTGACAAACATGAATCGTCGAGCACCTCAAGTGCAAAGTAGCTCATGTTGGATATTTTCTCCACAATGTCTTTGTTGAGCGGCTGGCGGATCTCTATGACATCTTTGGCTATTGTTACTGCATGGTCTGCCACCCGCTCAACTGACTTGGCTATCAGCCTGTATCCAAGGCAGTTGCGCGGTTCCTCAAGCCCTATCTCTTTCAGCAAATATTCGTTCTTGATTGCTATCTTCAACTGCCGCACGATGTAAAAGCTGAACCTGTCAACCTCGTCGTCAGAATTGATTACTTCCTGTGCAAGCTCGACATTATTTTCTCTCAGAGAAAGAAGAGTATCGCGATGCATCGACTTGGCGATAAGCAACATTCGCTTGAATGCTGTATCGACAGACAAGTCAAGTAGATTGATAAGCACTTGTAATGTAATGCCTGTAGCTGAGTCAGCAATGATCTCTGTACCCATAAGGACGCGCCTGATGATGTTCTTGATAACTTCCCTCTGTTCCACAAGCAGCCTGTCCTCTTTGGGAACAACATTAATTACGTTAAAGCCAAGAAAATAGAGAGCAATCAGCTTGCGCGCAATAAAATACGGGTTGTGATCCTTGCCGACTTCAATTGTTGCCTCCTTTTGCTCTTTGATGGGTCTCTTTGATGCAGGTGCTATTTGGAGTGTAGAATTGCCCTGTCTTAAAATTACGACGTGGTCTCCCTGTTTCAAGCCTAGATCTTGAATCCACTTTTTTGGTAAAGATACAATGTAAGAAGAGCCACCAGTGTATTGTAATTTTCTAGTCTCTTCGCTTTGTAAGAGGCCTTTGCCATTGACCACCTCTTCGCTATGCGTTTTTTCCATTGAGCTAGACTTTCTAGGGGTTCTATATATTTGTATTGTGAATCTATATAGATGAGGGCTACAAATGGAATTATATTTATGTGGTATATGAAGAGAGTAACATGCGTTGAATCCTCTGCCGATCAATGCAAGAGAAAAAGTACACAGGCACGTTGATGCCATATTTGGAGCAGGAGTCTCAGATGCCCTGCCGGCTGATATTCAATTCAACTTTTCAAGGCGGACTGGCCGAATAAAGAACTTTAGCATAGGTGGCAGGCTGGCCTTAACGTTGCGGACCGATGGCGGACTTGCACTTACCATTATGGGTGCCCAGTATCTACTTGAGAATAGTAAGCAGTTCTGGGAGAACTGCGTTAAGCCGATGCAGGAGGCTGTGCCATTTGTAAGCGAAGGTCGGTCGCTTTTTTGTAAGCACGTCGACTGGTGTGGTTCTAACATCAAAGTTGGATCAGACGTCGCAGTCATTGATGGCAATAGTAATAGTAGCAGTGGCGGCAGTGATACTAGTAGCAGAAGGGTGGTAGCTGTCGGCATTGCAATGCTCCCCTCAAGACTGATGAAACAATATCGCAAAGGAGTAGCAGTAAAGGTTCGACAAGGAATAAAAGGTAGAACGGAGTAATCGAGGCATAATATATGATGCGCGGCAATCGTGAAATGAGGCGCATGCTCGATAAGATGGGCCTTGACATGAAGACGATGGATAATGTAGAAGAAGTGATTATCAAGACTGAGACAAAAGAGCTTTATCTCATCAAGCCGCAGGTAATCGAAATGAAGGGCAAGGACAGCACTATTTTTCAAGTCATTGCATCAGACATTGAAGAAAAACAGCGAGAGGTCCCTGCGTTTAAGGAAGAGGATGTTATACTTGTCATGCAACAGGCTAGTGTTTCTAGGGAAAAGGCGATACAGGCCCTCACTGAGAGCAAGGGAGACATGGCGCAGGCCATACTTAGCCTTGCCACATAGCACTTAGTTTTAATACCCCTCTTTACTACTTTTGATTTCAATATCTTGGCAAAGGGAAAGACGGTGCACACTGACATTCCACCACCAACTTCACATTCTGCAGTCGAAACTATTGTCAGCGCTTTGTCTGAGCTTGAAAATGACATCGATGAGATGTACGGTCGCGTAGAGGAAATGAAAAGGCACATAATTGCCCATTCTGATGAAGAAATTGAGAAGCTAAAGCAACAGATAATCACTCTTGCAAACGAGGAAGCCAAGCAAATAGTGGATAGCGCCAAAGCAGAGGCCGAGGCTGAGTCCGAAGAAATAGCTGAGATTGGGAGAGCAAACCTTGCCAACATTAGGAAGAACATCAAAGCATCATTTGACGCAGCGGTTGATAGTATAGTCCAGGCAGTTCTGGGTGATGCGACTACAATGCCAGTGACTACACAAAAGGTAGAAAAAAATTCACAATTATCCTCATCATCTTCCGTGCATCAACCCGCCAAGATCAGGAAATATACCTCAGACGGCAAGCCGGTCAGCTAATCCATAAGCTTTAAAAGCACTTCTTGTTTAAACTCCATGTTGATGAAACGCCCCTAACCGAGGAGGAGCTTTCATATCACAAGATCACAGTTGCGACTGTTCGCGGCCGTCCATACTATAACATAACATGTGCCCTAAGGCTAATGGAGCTGCAGTTTGACTCGCTATCGCCAGAGGAAGCTGCAGTATCAAATGCTAAAGTCATTATTACTACGAAGGATGAGGCTGGCATTGTAAACAAGAAAGGCATAGTCATGATTGATACTGAACTTGAAAAATACCCCGCAATTGCCAAGGCAAAGATCCTGCGAAGCATTATGGGCGAACGGGTAGTAGATGATCAACTGATCATAGGAATAGATCCAGGCAGCAGGATCGGAATATCTGCCATCTATCTGCATCAAGAGATCGCAAGTGCAGTTGTCGAATCTTCGCCTCAGGATGCGATTAACCATGTCGCGGCTATGCTTGGCGGTATAGAGTCAAGGAAAAAAGTCGTGAAAATAGGTGACGGCAATATCGCTATGGCAATACAGATCGCACGTACGCTGAAAATGAAATTCAAAGATAGCGTTACTATTGAGATAGTAGACGAACATGGAACATCATTGCCGCAAAATACTGATGCCAACAGGCGTGGAGTACGGGACAGGTCGTCGGCTAGGGCAATAGCATTTAGGAGCGGAAAGAGCTTTACGCTGAAATAGAGTTTTGTTTTTTATCATCTCTTCATCTGACTGATGCTCGGCTGATACCTGACGGGATGATAAAATTTTTTGTTTTCACAGCACATCTGCTGTAGAGACTATATAGCGTGGTATCATTTATCTGTATCAATTAACCGAATAAGACGAATTTTTTGTGCTTACGGCTTCTAACTAATGCTCTTGCAGCGTGCTATGTGATCTATTTCTGACTGAAAGAAATCCAAAAGAGCAGAAGCACTAATAATATGCTTAGAGTGACCATGATGTAGTTTTAGTCATAATCTTGAATAGAATTATCATGATCTCTGGTATTTTTGAAATGTTGCTTCGAAAAAATAATTTGGTTTGTTATGGATCATTAGAGAAAAAGGTTTTGATATGAAAGGTCCAGTCGACCTCCGAAGTCATGTCTGATTAGAAAGCAGATTTTCTGGTTTTGGTTAACAATGGAGGAGAGCTAAAAAGGCACTTGATTTTGATTATGAATATGTGACTAGTGCTATTAATGTTCAAAGTAGTTAGTAATGAAACACTATCTGGCATTTCTTCTTCTTTTTTTTTGTAAAGTCATTATCGTATCTGTTCTTGATTTGTTGTTTTTTCTGCACCTGTGTTTGACCTGGTGTAAAAGGTGCGGTCACCGGGATTTGAACCCGGGTTATAGGCTTGGGAAGCCCATGTCATAACCAAACTAGACCATGACCGCACTTTAGTAATAGGCGGATTGACACAGATATTAAGTCTTGGTGACGGATGCAGGCAGCATGTTAAGTGTTCTACAATATGATTGATCTAGCCCGATTAGATACAGTTGCTAAGCATTATACACTGCTATTGCCAGTGTATAATATTATAATTAGCAGGTAAAAGATTATTTATGCATGGTTCTTTCCTTGTAGTTATTGCTGATGATTTTTTGTATTTTCTTTTCTTCTGACCGCACCTATTAAAAACCTCGAGTGCATACTTTATACCATTATCAATGGTGGAATTGTATCATACTAGAAATATCTTGTAGATTGAGAAGTTCCTCTTCAGAGTTTTGCTATCTGGCTGAAGGTGCTTTTGTGGTCTGATCGTTCTCCTTCTTGCCTTGAATCTCAAGGAGAACGCTATCCAAATATGTTTTTACATCTTTTTGTTCTAATGATGTTTGTATGCCAGTCTGTTCTTTGATAATCTCCCTTTCCTTTTCTATAACATCTAAAACCCTCTTTTCTGTTTCTTGTCCAAGCTGAGCAGCAGCCATAGCATCAAAAACTTTAGATCCTGCCTAGGCTTTGATTAACCTACGAAGCCTAGCATCTTGAGCCATGTGAACTGCAGAAAGGTAAAACCCAGCACACAACATAAATGATGCCAGCAACATTAGTGCACGTCCTGCTACTCCAAATGTTTGCTGTAGAGCAGAAGGTGCAAGTGTGATGCTCATCATCATTGCTCCAATTGCTGCAATAGTGAAATAGTCTCTTATTTTTCCAGCTTCTATTTTTCTTGCTACGACAAGAAAAGCAACACCAAACATAATACTTCCAGCTATCAAACCTACTCTAAAGATGGATCTGAAGAGATATGCATTCTCAAAGTCGTCCCAACGCCATACTATACCGGTAAATAGAGTATACAACTCTGTGTATCTTCCTATCATATATAGCACCAATGGGATTGTAAGTAAAATCAAAAGTGTAACAGGCATCTTACCTACTCTTTGTTGGCTTACTCTTTGTTGGTAGTACTGGCGTAGCAGCATAGTTGTAATAGCCCATGTAAACACAAATGAAACAGTAATTGGAATCCAGCCATTCAGATATGAGTAAATTATCTTCAGCGAAGAAGGTACAACGTACACCGTCGTAGTGTCAGGCTTGACTACTTTGTATTGTACGTCTCCTTGATACTTTTCATCATTTTTGTAGATAAACATGTCTTGAGGAGCTGCGCCTGGCGAGGATTCTTCTTCCACTACTCTTACAAGCAGCATCTTTGAGCCTGCATCAAATGCCATTGCTGCAGCAAGTGAAGCAGCAGCTAGTCCGCAGATTAACAATAGGCGATGAGTGTCTTTGTCTCTATCTCTGCTTACTTTATACCATGAGAAAAACTTGAAACCAATTATTATCATTATGCCAACTGAAACTATGGTGCTGAGTGAAAAGACAAAGTATGCTAGATATTTAACACTAACATTATAATAATAAAATCCAAGGAACATTGCTACAAAAGTGGCAATTAGAACGAGCATGGTTGCTGTTACGACCTTGAACATTCTGTCAAAAAGTAAGGATCTCGTTCGTATATCCGCGCTTGCTTGGCTAACATACTTCAAAATGATAAATGATCCTATTGCTCCAGCAACTATAGTCAACCCAAAGATTATTGCTCCTGAAAAATTGTCATAAGGAAACATCTGTCTACTTGCCAAGTAACCTATTATGGTGGTAGTAGTTATTGCTATTGCAGCAGTAATGGCTGTTTTTCTCGATGGTTGCACTAAATGACCCACTTTGCTAAATAACGGGACATTTTTTATCAAATATCCCTACTGGAAATGAGATTTTATAATTTATAAGTTTTCTCCTCTTCTTCTTAATTTTTAAAAGTTTGTTATGCATCTGTAAGATATAATGCAGTGCTAAAGTCTTTATACATAATTTGCAAAATATATGATACAACTTAATATCCATAGGTTCATGGTTTATGATAAAAACTTAAGATATCTACTTCTCTTTTTAAATGGTAAAATCAAAGCAAATAAGGGATGCAGTTCGGTAAGAGAGGCTATGCTGCCTACTGCTGCCTCCCTTTCTTATCTTGCTATTTGTTCCTTTTCCGCTTGCTCCCGGTTTCGTTCCTGAAGCTTCTTCATTATAAGATCAATCTTTTCTTCTATTCTTTCGCTAGATTCTTTTGATTGGGGTGAGCCCACATACAATAGAAATGATAATCCTGCCACCTGCCACATCAGTTGTAGAAACTCTGACTGCCAGTTTTCCATTATGTCTCGAAATGTCATATTAAGATAGTCGCCAATCTGAACGGGTTGATTGTGCTCTTGCTGTTCCTGCACGTATGTAAACCATGCGAATACCCAATGAGCAGCCAAGCTGATAAGGAAGAATCCTAACGTAACCCAAAGAAAACCGCGTCTATTTTTCTGTAGCTTGGTAAGCAGCAATATCCTATTGGAGGCGCCCTTCTTGTCATAAGATTCCGCCATCCCGAAAGTCTAATGGAACTTATCCGATAAAGATACGACAGTATCCCCTATCAAAGACATTAGGGTGACATGACTGGGCGCTAAAATACTAACTATGCATCCTTCTTGATATTTCCCCGTATCAATGCAGCTTATTATACGAATGTAATTGTGTGTTGATTTTTACGATGTCTGGATTTTGTCACTTCTTTGATTGCAATTTTCTCTGACTTCCAAGCCTATATCTTAGATAATATAATATAATTTTCTAAACTTTTAGTCATTATGAACAATATGATTGCTACAATCTCTTGTCTCTGCGTAACCGAACTGTTTTGCTGTCCATATTCTATAACCATTGTCATGAAAATAGAAAATATTTAACATAATAAGTCTCCTTTTCGACACGAACAGGTAAAGTCGCCATGTGTGAATTCATGTATGGCCTTGAAAGAATGCATTGAATGAGAAACCGAAGAGCACAGACAAAGCATATTGTGAAGCAATTCAAGATAAGGAGGAGAAGCTTGTGGCAACTATGAAGTGAATCTCCATTGACTTCTCTATGCAGATTGTATATGTCTCTCTAATGTAACTGGCTTACAATATTGTGGTGTTAATGTTGCTAATGCAATGAAGGCTGCTACATTTTAATAAAGTTGACAATATTTTTTACAGCCTTGTTTAAAGTGGATTAATGGACCATGTTGTTATGATGGAACAATGGCAAAAACAATGGATTTTAAGCCTGATGGGCTCTTATAATGGCAACAGATTATTGGCAGCAAAAAGAATGTCTGAAATTTCTAAGAAAGAAATACGAGAATGTTGGCAACTACTAGATGAAGCTGTACCAATGAGCACTGTAGAACGAATAAGATATTGTTCGCTTGGGATTATGGATTGATATGATTGGTATGGCCAATTTGTTGGGTTCTCCTTCTATAAAGAAGATGCAGAGAAAACCAGTCAAGAATAGTGACTTGCAGTTTGATAGAGCGCTATACTTAGGCATGAGATTACATGACTAGTGGTTGTAGTCTTCGCTGTCCCTCTTGTTGTTTTGCAAAGTTCATTGCTTCATCATATGATATCATCATTATGTGAGACAATTAATTGATTTCTTGTCATGTATGGTGACCGAGTGTATGCTGTTGCATTACTAAATATTTTTTACCAATCTATTGTGAATGCAGATATATGCGCATCTATACTCTTTGCTGATCGTAATTAGACTTTACTGCATGTGTTTTGAATGCTTTTGAAAGCAGATCCAATGGTAAGTTTTTATGTAAAACTCAGAATCTTAGTCTTTGAAAATAATGCCAGACTATTCTCCACCTAAATCGATATGCATATATGTGTAAACGAAATACAAACGCGACTTAAAGTTGGAAATGAGATAGCTGGTTAGATTTGTTAGATCAACCTCCTTAAAACAGGAAGAAGTATCGCAAGTAATAATATTCTAATCTAATATCTTAACGCTCAAATATGTTACTGTACTTATAAAGCAAATGGAATCGCCGCCCGTAGCAAGCAAACTTGATCAAGAAGAAATAATTTACCTTGACTGGAACAATGCCTTTGATATTTTAGGAAAAGCATACAGATCAGGCCTCTTTGTTTTAATTATTGGCCCAAAGGGCACTGGCAAGACTAGCCTTGTAAGAAGATTTGCTTCAGAAATGAAAAAGGAACTTGATTCTGTCAACTTTTCACTTCGCACCAGAGAGTCGCATCTAGTAGGATCGAAGACTCTGAATGAGGGCGAAATAAATTTTGTCGAAGGCGTGCTGGTAAAGTCGATGCGTAATGGCACTCTGTTATATCTTGATGAACTAAATGCGGCAGAGGCAGACGTGCTGCTAAGACTTGACGAAGCACTAGACGACAGGCGACAGCTCGTGCTAAAAGAAGCAGAAGGGCAGATTGTCAAAGCAACAGACGACTGGTTTGTAATAGCTACGATTAATCCTTTATCGCACGTTGGTACTAAAGAGTTACCACCGCAGCTCCTGAGTAGGTTCCCTGTGAGGATAAGGCTTGACTACCCACCGGAAGATATCGAGCTCGACATTGTTAGCCGTCACGTGACAATTGACGATTCAAAGGTCAGGGATGTCAAACACGCAATTCAGCTTGCCAAGAGCCTGCGCGAAGCGGCAGCCGTTGAAGAACTGTATTATAGCCCTTCGATACGCGAGACAATCGCGTTTGCCAAGATGCTCAACACTGGACTTTCTGGCAGGCGGACCGCCGAAGTTGTATATGCAAACGCATACGACCAATGGGGGCAAGTCGAGTATCAGAAAGTGATGGACATGATAACGTCGATCTTTGGCGACAGATAATGGTCAAGATCGCAAGCCCTGTAATGCGAAACGATGTTTTGCTAGACATTGCGACTTTTCTTGCCCGAAGATGGTCTGGCAACGACAAGGTAGTGATAATTCTTATGCCAGACAAACCTCCAACTGCCAAGCTGGACAAGAATCAGATCATTCTCTCTCTTCTTAACTATTATCCTGGCACTGACTTTCAAAAATACAGGCAGTGGCGTGTAGCCCTCTGGTTTGAATCAATGAGAATGAAACACTCTTCTAAGGTGCTGAGCAATGAGCATGCCTTTGGGTTTTTGCTCAATACGCTTGAAACAAAGAGAATCGAAATCCTTGGCTTGCGAGAATGGGAAGGAATGGCCAATGAGCTGATGTTCAACGAGGGCATTTCGTGGATGTCGCGTCAGCTTTTGAATTCGATATATGGCCGCTACAAAATAGCGGAGGCATTTTCGCAATATTTTCTCACTGGTTACCTGAAAGGTGAGCTATTTGGCGGCGAATTTGATAAGGTGAAAAAGGCAGCTGATTATGCAAATGAAATAATAAAGGAAGCCATAGACAACAACTACGGTACTAACTGGATGGAGCAGCACATCCCAAAACTGATCAAGATACTTGAGCTTGACTCCTTGGTTTCGATCCCCATATTGTCTCCAAGGACAAGAGTCGGTGCATCACTTAACCAGAACGACATGCTCAAGCAGGTGGAAAAAGTAGTGCAGATGCGACACAAGAAAGACGACGTTCAGAAGAAGACTAAAGACGTCTACGAAGGTCAAGATGTGCTTCAAGAGTTCGAGGCTCTTCTCACGGAGAGTAAAAGGACAGAGAGTAAGGGCTATGAGTCATTGGAGAACTTTGGTCTGAGCGTGCCAGACAAGATGGACGTTGACGAGACCCAGATCTACGATATTGACCTAATACAGAAGGTCAAAGCGGCATTTAGGGACTGGAAAACAGGATGGATCGAGCGGCACGATGAATCTGGCGACGAGTTTGATGTAGAAACATACGTTGAGGCACTGCCCAAGACCTTTATCGCTGACTTCCGGCTCTCGATCAAGACCAAGGTTGTGATATTGCTTGACCACTCTAGCAGTATAGCTGATGTAGAGTTAGAATACAAGCAAGCAACAATCGCACTCTGTGAAGCACTGCACTACCTTGGAATCAAGTTTGCAGTCTATGCGTTTAGCACAGACAAGCAGCAAGTAAAATGCTGGGTCATCAAGCCGCCCAACATCAAGTGGTCGGTGGTGAGCGCAAGGCGTCTTGTCCAAATAAGAGCAAGTGGCGGCACACCCTTGGCAGAGGTTTATGGTATGCTTCAGCCTATGCTCAAGTCGTTCAAGCCAGACATCTTTGTCACCTTGACAGACGGCGAACCATCAGACTTTGACGCGGTAAGACAGATGGTGCTCTCGTACAGGAAAATGGCCATCCACATGATGGCGATAGGGGTTGGCCGCAACCTCAATGACTCTGTTGGCATAGGACACAATTTAAAGTACCTCGACTACGAAAAGGCAATCTCTGTCAGCCGTTTACAAGATATTCCAAAGAAAGTGATCAAGCTGCTGCGCAGCAGCTAGATGACTAGATTGGGATTTTCCTTCTTGACCTTTTCCCAGTCACTCAGGAAAGCGGAAAGTCCCTTATCTGTCAGTGGATGGGAAATCATCTTGCCAAGTATGTCGGGTGGAAGCGTCACAACCTGCGCGCCAATCTTGCCGGCTTCGGTGACATGCAGAGGATGGCGAATGCTTGCAACAAGCACATCAGTGTTAAACTGATAATTCTTGAATATCTGCACTATTTCACTGATGACTGTCATGCCCTCATGCCCTGCATCATCAATCCTACCAATAAATGGACTGACATAGGCAGCACCGGCTTTGGCAGCAAGGATCGCTTGGTTTGCTGAAAATATGAGCGTGACGTTTGTCTGGATTCCTTCCTCTTTTAATTTCTTGACAACCTTCAATCCGTCTGGGATCATGGGTATCTTGACTACGACGTTCTGTCCGTATTTTTTGAGCCCGTGGGCCTCATTGACCATTTCCTCCATTGTAGTTCCGATGACTTCAAGGCTCACCGGTCCCTTGACTATCTTGACTATCTCGCGCATGATCTCGGCTGGGTTGCCCTTCTCCTTTGAAAGCAGTGTTGGGTTTGTGGTGATGCCGTCTACCAAGCCCATATCGCTGTACTTTTTGATCGATTCAATATTTGCAGTATCAAGAAAGATCTTCATTATTTCCTGCTCCTGCTTCTTGCTTCAAGCACTGCCTTTGCTATTTCAGTTGTGGTCAGACCATACTGCTCCAAGAGCATATCTATTTCCTCATCACGTGCAGATTCGCCAAATATGTCCTGTACTCCAACGCGCTTGATAGGTACAGGGTAGGTCTCCCCAATAACTTCAGACACTACGCCTCCAAGGCCACCGATGACATTATGCTCCTCGGCCGTAGCTATGGCACCCGTCTCCTTGGCGCATCTAGCTATTAAGTCCTTATCAATAGGTTTTATTGAAAACATGTCGACTACCCTGCAGGAAACACCTTTTCTCTTGAGCTCTTTTGCTGCTTCGAGTGCCCTGCTCACCATAAGGCCGCATCCAATTATTGTGGCGTCAGAGCCATCCTCAAGAATGTTGCCTCTGCCAAGCTCAAACGCCCTTGATTGATCTGCATAGATTATATCACATGAGGGTCTTGCAAGGCGCATATAAAAGGGACCAGAAGTAGACGCTATCATCCTGATGAGATATTTGACGGAAACTGCGTCAGCCGGCACGAGCACCCTCATGTTAGGGATTGCTCTCATCTCTGCAATGTCTTCTATCTGCTGATGAGAGGCTCCATCTGGTCCCACTGTAAGCCCGGCGTGAGAAACAACTAGCTTGACATCGAGGTAGGGGTAGCAGATTGTGTTGCGGATCTGGTCAACACACCTTCCAGGGATGAATGCAGCATAAGTGCTCGCAAATGCAATCTTGCCAGCTATTACCAGACCGGCTGCCACCGAGACAATGTTAGCCTCTGCGATCCCGACGTTGAACATTCTCTCAGGGTACTTGTCGCCAAACTTTTTCGTCTTAAGAGACTCAGTTGTGTCGCCTCCAACACACACAATGCGAGGGTCATCTCTTCCAAGCTCCACAAGAGTATCACCATAGGCTCCTCTCATGTCTGCGGTTTTTTTCTCGCTACCTAATAGCATGTAGCTCTTCCTCTATCCTAAGCTCATTTGCATAGGGAATCAATATATGTTTACGGGCCTTCATCCAGTCAGCCCTTATGTTAAGCTGGGTCGCGTGGTTAAGAAGCCTTCTCTCAAGTGCCACTTCCGCCTTGTTTCTCAGCTGGATGACTGAGCCGTGAATGTCTCCGCCACTATACACAGCAGCACCCGCAACAAATATCCTTGCTCCAGCATCGTATGTCTGCTGTAGCGTCGTCGCATCTATGCCTCCGTCAGCTTCAATATATCCCCTAAAGCCATGCTGCCTCAGTTGCTTGTTAAGTACTACCATCTTGGTCAATACTTCAGGCATGAACTTTTGGCCTGCTGAGCCGGGGTTAACCGACATAACAATGACAACATCAAGGTTATGCAAGCTGTGGTACATCCACTTTGGCACATCGGTGCCCGGATTAATTGCAATGCCTGGGCTGATCCCGTTGTCGATCAGTCTTTCCTGAATTTCTCTAAACTCATTTTCGGTGCACGCCTCTGCATGCACTGTGATGATATCACATCTTGCATCGATGTAATCCTGTATTTTCTCTAGTGGGTTTTCTATCATCAAGTGAGTGTCAAACGGCAGACTGGTTAGTCTCCTTAGTTTTTTGATAGTATCAGCAAAGAATGTAGTGTTTGGAACAAACCGGCCGTCCATCACATCTAAATGGATCATATCGACTCCTTCGCGCTCGACCTTCCTTATTTTGTCCTCGTAGTTCTCACGCTCGCCTGCTATTATTGAAGGCGCGATCAGACACTCGCTCTCTAGCTCTTCCAGCAGCACTTCAGTTTGCCTCTTGGGCGGTGCTTTTCCATGCCACTGGGGATTGTTTGCCATGTGGCGTATACCGTTTCCTTTGACAGTATTGGCAATTATCATGACAGGCTTGTCATGCACCTGTGCAGCCTTGTTGAGAGCGTCCACTATTTGTTCGACCCTGTGACCGTCTACCTCAAAGACCTCCCAGTTAAATGCGGTCCACTTATCCTTCATGGGATCAAGTGGCATAATGTCTTCAGTAAAGCCGTCCTGCTGGATGCGGTTGCGATCCAAAATGGTGACTAGATTGTCAAGTTTGAATTTGCCGGCGGCCATAGAAGCCTCCCATATCTGACCCTCATCTGACTCGCCATCGCCAATCAATACAAATACTCTATTCTTCTTGCCATCTAGTTTTTTTGCAAGTGCAATGCCGATGCCGACTGAAAGCCCAATCCCTTCTGAACCTCCCGAGTATTCAATACCTGGCACGCTATGTTGCTTTTGGTGTTCTGAGTACCTTACTGGGTGCCCCTGAAGGCGAGAACCAAGTTGACGGAGAGTCCTCAGCTCTTCAGGCTGAAAGTAGCCTGCAACTGCAAGTGTCGAGTAAAAGCCGGGCGCTGAATGCGCCTTTGAATTAATGAAATAATCGCGCTCGCTCCAGTTTGAGTTTGATGGGTCGTGCATCATCCGTTTGAAATATAGAGTACCCATTATTTCAGCAGCAGAGAAGGAGGCACCGGGGTGGCCCGAACCCGCCTCAGTGATGCCTTGAATTGCCCACATGCGCGCATCCCGGATTTTCCTCTTGAGGTCAAGGTAACGCATTTTAAAGCCCATAGTGATTCCCCCATGTAAACAGCAATATAAGAAAAAACTCATTGCAGGAAAATAAAAAGATATAGCTCGGTAATATCTCTCCCCTTAAGATTTAAAAGTTCGACAGCACAGTTTCATATACATCGTGTCGTCATTATCCTCATCTTTCAAACGACCACTCCTTATTTATGACGACAAGTGCTATTCTTGCGCCAAGTTCGCCAAAGTGGCTAGCATGCTTTCTCGCGGCTGGATAAGGGCAGCGGGCCACTACTATTCGCAGGTAGCCAAGGAAGCCAAGGATATGATCTTTCCTACCGACTATGATGCAACTAAAATGTTCTGGCTTATTAACAAGAGCGGTGCTCATGGCGCACGATCGGGTCTGCTGCCATTGGCAAAGGAAATTCTCATAGGCATTGTACGGGGAAGAGGAAAGGTTAGCAATATTAGCGCGTCATGCGAATTTGACAATACCAACAATATCTCATGCTATACGCTCACGGATGTATTAAAGAGGATTGCTGGCACACTAAGCAAGGGAACGTCTTTCAGGTTTAACACATAGCAATTGCCATTGCCCTTTATGAATGCAGATGATTTGTTTGAGGGCAATGACTATCTCGTCGTCTATAGGGGCATCGGCATAGAGGCGGTTTCTCTACTGTAATGAGTAGGTAGCAGCTGAGAATGCAGAGGTATGTTCTGACCCCTAAGTTAATAATCCTCTGCATCACTTCTGCCCGACAAATGTGAAAGCTAATTTGGCAGAGCGCAGGGATAGCTCAAGTGCAATAAGGCGATTTCGCCTCACCACCTCATGTTACTTGTGCTGTTATAAACTTAAAATAAAGTCGATAATGAACTCTAGTAGTCGTGGTACAGGTCAAAGTCGAGAAGGCTAAGATAGATCAAAAGCAGACTCCGCTTCTGGTGATAGGTGTATTTGAAGGCGAGCAGGATTTTCCACATTCAAAAGAGCTAGACTCATCAGTCTCTTCTTCAATCAGGGAAACGCTGGAAAACAAAGAGTTCCGTGGGACATTTGGATCGTCGATAGTAGTTTATACTTTGGGCAAGGGGCCAATGAAAAAGATAATGCTGCTTGGTCTTGGCAAGCGGGAAAAATTCACGGACGAAAGTGCGCGGATCTGTGCGGGCAAGGCAACGCGGAAGGCTCGAGAGCTGGGAATAAAGGAATTTTCAATATTACAGTTCTCAAACCTTGACGAAGGGCTTGTAGAGGCCATGACAGAGGGAATCACTCTTGCATTATACTCGTTTGACAAGTACAAGGAGGCCAAAGAGCCTGCCACAAAAATTGAAGAAGTTGCAATATTGATCAATTCTGATTCTCTAAGATTTCAGTCGGTTGCTGAGAAGGCAAACCTTATAGTCGAAGCGGTAAACTTTGCACGCGACATCGGCAACCTGCCACCAAACGACTGCCCGCCGGCTCATCTGGCAAGTATTGCCGTTTCGCTAGCGCAAGACTACGGCATGAAAGTACGAGTAATGGATCGCTATGAGCTTGAAAACATGGGGATGGGTGGTATTGTGGCGGTGGGCAAGGGAAGCAATAATCCCCCCAAGCTCATAGTCCTTGAATACACTGGCGCAAGCGACCCTCAGCAAAAGCCCTATCTGCTGGTAGGCAAGGCGGTGACTTTTGACACCGGCGGCATTTCTATAAAACCTGGCGAAAAGATGGATGAAATGAAATTTGATAAATGTGGCGGTTGCACAGTTCTAGCCGTTATACGGGCAGTCGCTTCGATGAAGTTGGCAGTCAACGTTGTAGGCATTGTCCCATCTGTTGAAAATATGCCGTCTGCTACTTCGTACAGACCCGGCGATATCATCAGAATGTATAACGGCAAGTCAGTCGAAGTGCTCAACACGGATGCCGAGGGCCGCATGATACTTGCCGACGCCCTAGCATATGGGATCGCCACATGCAGTCCAAAGGCTGTAATTGATTTAGCTACACTCACTGGTGCTGCCGTAATTGCACTTGGATCCAATGTAGCCGCGGTAGTAGGCAGCAACAAACAGTTGGTAGACAGGCTGCGCAAGCTATCCGATAAGACTGGAGAAAAGATGTGGGAGCTTCCGCTCTACGATGAATATCACGAGCAGATCAAGAGCACCTATGCAGATATCAAGAATATTGGAGGCAGGCCTGGTGGAGCGATCACCGCTGCAGCATTCCTATCCAACTTCGTCAACGATGTCCCTTGGGTACATATTGACATTGCTGGCACTGCATGGATGCAAGAAGGAACGCATGAGAAAAGCTACAACCAGAGAGGAGCTAGTGGCTTTGGAGTAAGAACACTTGTCAAACTGCTGATGGAAGACGAAAAGCAGCTGCCAGCATGATGGAGAATATATGCCGCTGTTCCCGCTGAGCGCACTTGTGCGAGCCCTTCAACAGCAGGGCTTTAGTTGCAGAATAGGCAGCATGGAGCTGGATGTGCATCCTACAAAAAGACCGTACTTTGAGCGATGGCTCTCAAACAGGGATGGTTTTGTCCGGATGATGAGTGGCAGCATCGACTTCGTCGGCATAGAGGAAGTAATGCGCATGGGGCCATTCTATGATATCTACTGCCTTGTAGAAAATGACTTTATTGTAGATACCGACGACAATGCACACAAGTTGCTCGACGCCACGCCGTACTACACGCTGTCCAACGGTAAGGTGATAAACATGGGATGGAGCGGCGGCGTGATTGCAAACATGCTGGCAAAAGACGCGGTATTGTCAAAGGACTTTGCAAGAAACATAATGAAGGAAGAATTGAAAAGGATAATTATAAAAGCAGCAAACTATTGCTGCGTCATAGAAACACAGGCATGGGAGCCGGCCGGCCTTGCTTCAGCCTTTCCGACAATAGATCTGATAGGGTATAATGTCAAGCAATTAGTCAAGACGATACACTTGGGAGACTATGCTGAAAAGTAGTGGGAGAAAGATGCCAGCACTGCTGCTTCCCGACCGCTCTCGCAGATCAGTAACACAGCAGCGACAGCAGGTTTGACTTCCGGGTTCGGAATGGGACCGGGTCGCACCCTGCCGCTATGACCGGCTTATCCTAATATTTGCCAAAGGGCTAATTTAACGTTGCTTCGATAGAAGCAGACATCCGAGGCTTAAGTAATCTCTTCCTCAAAAACATGAAATGCAAACATGACAAATGACTTGCTGTTAGCCCTCACATTCATAGTGGGGCTTGTCGTTTCGACAATTATAATCTTGTGGCTTATTATATTTTTGGCAACGGACTCATATCCTCATTAGTAGGCGGCGTAATTTGGCTGGTTGCGCTTAAGGTGTTCTATAACATTGAATGGTTCAAAGCGTTCATGATAACAGTGGTAGTGTGGATATCTGCTACAGTTATAGAGTTCTTGTTGCCAACAGTTCCAGGCTCTGTATAGTTTTATCTTAATAAAGAACGACTAAAATGTATATAGAAAAATGTACCGTAATGGGTGCGGGCTGGTATATATATAGAATCTACCGCTGCTGCAATCAATCAGTCAGACAAAAGAAGAAGAAGTATCAGTCAGTCCTTGACGGAGAAGTAAGAATAAGAACAATAGGAATATCCAAAATTATTGTTGCATTGACTTAAATTAGATCATTCTCATCAAGAACCATTCAATCTCCATTAGTTAGCTAGCTAGTAGTGATTCAAAAGATAAGATAAATAAAAAATAAAAAAATTTAAGGATTGTTAATGTTGCGCTCTGTTCTTCTTTAAGGTTATTACTCTCCTTCTGACGGGGTAGTTGGTGCGGTAGTGTTAGTTGGTGCGGTAGTGTTAGTTGGTGCGGTAGTCAGCAAGGTGCCCGCTCCTCCTCCAACTAACGGAATGTAATGGCATCGCATATCCTCTAAGGTCATACCGAACTCGCACTTTATTTCCACGTGCTGACCTTGTGAGGTATTGTTCTCTGCTTCGCCTATGACCCTCCTAAGGTCGCTTGTAATTCTTTCGGTTATCTGCTCGGGAGTTGCAAATGGATTCGGTAGAGTAGTACCGTCTGCAGCACCAGCAGTCGCCGTAGTGGTATTGCCTACCATTACATATCCTATTGTTAGAGAGGTACTGAAATCAGATATGATGGTAGCTAAGATTAGATCCTCTGACGTCCTTATTGCACTTGTTTCCCCTACAACTCTGTAAGTTGTATCAAAGCTGCCAACACTGGACGAGCTACCAGATATGACATACGAGTTTGTGCCGTCCTTGATTATATGAATAGTCTGTTGTTGTTGTCCTACTGGCGGCTGTGTTGTTGTTGTTGTATCTGTCGTCGTGTCATTACCGACTTGTTCAGGGGGACCAAAGGTAAGGGGCGTAGCAAAGACGGTGCTAACACTCGGAAAACCTGTCATTGTTGTGGCTGTTGCAATTACTACTATTGCTGTTATTACCACTATAACGCGTATTTTTATACAAGTCATTTCAAATAAACATGTCCATAATATATTTAACCATATAGTGTGAAAATTCGGAATCTGTTAAACCAAAAAATTAAGGGGCATAATTTTTTCATCATTGACATGCAAAATAGTTAAAAATATTTTTTGCAAGTCAAAGAAATGAGGTTTGAAATGAACAATGTCTCTCGTGACATCTACAGAGATCAATTTTCAGAATTTTAGATGGTTCATTATTTTATACAAGCAGTCAGCATATCATTTTATGACATAATGTTTGTAGGCGACACTTTACAGTCAATCAGTCAGTTATTATTATGATTTCCATATGAATAATATAAGTCTAAAATTATACCACAGCGACACTCACAGGTAAAACCCCCTCCCCTAAAGGTGCTATCCATGATATAATCATCCCTATGGATCTTGGTTTCTCTAGATATATGATGTTGAGTCTACAACAAATAATCGACGAAAGAATATCTTTCCTAAAAGAGCAAATTAATCATGATGAGAACAAGCCAGAAGTAAACAGCACCTTCCAGCTGCAGATCGACGTTATTGGGTCTATCGACTATATTGAACAAGTTGGATCCATCATTTTGCAAAAGAAGACTCAATTAAAGAACAGTAAAGAGGTGCATGAGTCAGACAGGTTGTTTGCGGAGCTTTACGGCTTGGAATGACTGCAGCGACAAATAGCAAGATACTCTTGAAGAAGAATATGAAACAGCGATCTACTACCTATTGTTGCTGCAGTATATGCGGCAAGAAACTAAAGTTCACTAGAACAAGCAAAAACCTGTAGGGGGCCCACGATGATGATAATAATATTAATGCAACAAGGATCATTTTTTAAGTTATAACGTACATACACCCCAAAACAATGAGCGAGGAACGACCTCTTGAAATTGAAGTACGAAAATGGGATGCACATTCATTTACCATAGAAGGTGTAAATGATCAATTAGAAAAACTACTTAAAGAACAGAAGATAATTCGGACTCTTGCTTTAAGACACAATGGCAAGATGGTTCGGATTAGCAGGGATGTCAGACTTAAAGCGAGAAAAGACTTCTACTTCACACCTACGATTGAGACTACTGCTATTGAGAATACGCTTTATCAGGGCACGACGTTTGAATATGAAGGACTTGACTGACTTGCGACAACAAGCAAAAATATTGCAATACTCGTAGAATAATTGCATTGAATGTTTCATATGAACAGCCTGTACATGCACTGCTGCTCTGATAAGTCAGGTACGAATCTTATCAAAGTTTATGCTAAATTGCGAGAAATAACCCTGAAGGAAAAACAGAGGAAGATAAGAATGAGTGTGAGAACGGAAGAGGGTTGTGTGCATGTACATGTTCTCCTGTTGCCACGACCAGACACATACACGCATATACCTTCGTTATGACTCTCCCTCTCTTTCTCATCCCTGTGCCTCTGATATTTTAGCCTCTAATTGTTTCCACTCTGGTAGTTATAGATGCCGAGTTCAGTTTACCAAGCGAGACGAGTATTTTATCGGCTTCTGCTGATCCTCGCCACCAAATACAATACTACTTTGAGCATTTCAATCTCTGTAACTAACTGAAGCAACAAAGAAAACGAGAAAATACTGGGACACTAACCCAAGAAGAACGAGTAAGCATGATGATTACTATATACCACCATACGTGAAAGAATGAAGTCAAAGAGCGGACTGATAACTCAAGAGCAAGCTGCTATAGAAATAATGAATGTTGACATTTCTAGAATAATGGAAGTGACGATATCGTTTTTTGAAGAAAGAGATAACTTCGAGTTAGCAGCAAAACTGAGAGGTAAAACTCCAGGTGTTGATATCCTCACCGATGATTTGGATTCAGAATTAGCAATTGTACTAAAGTGAATCATAGAGGAAATAGGAGACCCGAACTTAGCTGTTAAAGCGAATCTATCATCCAAACGACCCTGAAACATTTGATAATTTGCTACAGGAACTAAAGCTAAAGGGTTTGCTGCGGTTGTTGTCGTAGTAGTCGTAGTTATAGATAGATAGAGAAACGGGAGCAATAGAATGGAATGGAATGCAAGAAGAAAGCTCCCGCGCGCTCCCTCTCTATAGATTATAGATTTCTTTTTCCCTTTTCCTTTCTTTTCGGATCGTGGTGGTCATTGTTGTTGTTGTTGTTGTATGTGACATCGTTTGTCACGTCCAGACGTAACGGATGGACGGACAGGGTATCTTATTGCTACTTTGGAAGCTCTACTTTATAGTTATTGCGGCCAGATTGCTATATTGATGATGCTAAAATATCTATCGGTGTTTCTATAGACTTCATAGTCCCAAAAGCATTTTCTAGTACTATAGAACAAAATCTAATACAAATAAAAATTCTCTAAAAACTTAACATATGAAAAGTGTATTGGAATGAGTGCGTGAGACTCTACGCTCCTAGAGAGGCTCACGTAGATCGCATCCCCGCCAGCTGATCCCAAGATAGACCAGCTGGTGGGTTTTGTTACCGGTTCGAAGCTATCGCTTTTATACATTACATACCTCTTATCTATAGATGTGACAAAGACTTGACAATATAGCAGGTTGATTCCCAGATACAGCCATTATTATAATTCTATTAAACTATCTTTCATACTACTCTGTGACAAGGAGTCTATAACTTGTACGCTCAAATATATGTTCCTATACTATAGGAACATTATCAAATCTTTTCTTGTTGCTCTAAAGAAGCCTCTAGCACTTTTGCTGTCTCATGGGCCCTTCCTTCTTCTCATCCCACACGTACAGTTTAAGCTCATTCTTCTTTTCCTGCCACCTCAAAACCTTGAAAAGATTTGATGTGTTTGCTTGCAGTCAGTATTTTCAGTTGGGCTTTTATCTCTTCATGTTCTTTTTTTCTTTCTTCAGCGTCTTTTATGGTTTCGTTGAAAGCATCAAATGCCAATACCATCTGGCAGTTATTACAGAATTTTGAGGTTAGCTTGTTTGGCTCGCTGCAATGCGGGTATGGACTGTAATGCCTGTTGAGTTGCTTCTTGATCTTTGTTATCGATATTCTTGACATAGATCCCATCTGCCAAAAGTAAGTCTTCGCTGCTCTCATCACCTAACCCGTGAGTATAGATCTCTGCCATTGAACTTGTCTTTTTCCACCCAGCATGCTGTCTTAACATATGCTCATTGAGAAGCTGTGCTTTTTTATGTAATCCTGTATGCCTATGGATGAAGGGATTCCTGGCTTTTGCATCACATGCTTTACCTTGATCTTGTCTTCAGGTGGCACATCAGGTCTTTCTAGCAACTTTGAGAAATGGTGTTTACGTAAATAAGTGCTGTAAATGCCAAGTAAAGAGGTAGATCCTAGAGGTGCATTACGATACTTGGCACTATTTTCATAGCTTATGAAAAGATAGGCATTTGGATTGCCAGGCATTGGATGCTGAGCTATCCCGGCTTTGTAATATGGCAGTGAGTTTATCAAAGGTGCCGTTCTGATCTTCTTAACCTTCCCGTATCGTCCGATCTCTACTTCGGCATACATCTTTGAGCCCGCCTTTTTGATCTTGACATCTCCAATTTTGATAGCCAACAACTACCCAGGTCTTGCGCTCGTTTCACGAGACATTGCATGGTAGCAGGCTATCCTAGGGCCTTCCCAATACTTGAGAAAGATGACATCATCTTCCAAAGTCCAAAGGTCTGCATTATTGACATGTGTGGTTTTAGGTCCTTTCTTTGTTAGAAAGCGCAACCCCTTGAGCGCTGGAGGTAACGGCATCCTCTGTTCCTTTCTTCATGTTTCAAATCAGGATATACTAGCCATCGGAAAAACTTAGCAAACCAACGTATGAGTCTTAAAGGTGTTAATCCATCCCTGATCTGGATCTACTTTTAGTGGACGTTTGAAGCTGTGAAGGCAGCCGCCATGAATTACGTCCTACGTCCTAAGATGTCATGTCCTTGAATGATTTTTTATGTCCTAGGTATCTTGGGAGGTAGACCATGCTTGCGAGGTAAACACACTTTGTACTGAGATATTTTGCTGGTTATAGGAATCAATTATAAAGTCTGCCACGGAAACTTTGTCTTCATCACTGGGTAACTCTAAGAATAAGCGCTGAAAATTTGGCAGTAAATTGCCACCAACAGCGCTGCTGCAAGCTAGCTTAATCTTTCCATCTGCTAATACATTGTTAGAAAAAGATTCTACTGGTTGATGACCTACAGTTCTCCTTTCCTTTTTCCCCTGGATGACTGTTGTTGCTACTGTACAAGCCTTGACTCGGTGTTATTCCACTCCATGGACCCGTTACAGCCTAATTACATGAGGCATGTCATATCATTTGCACTAAAATGTATGGAGAAAATTATACCGCAAGTGCTCCATGGGGCCAATCAAACGGAAGGCTCAAAAGGCAATTGAAGGAAAAATAAAGCTGGCAATGTTTGGAAAGGCGAAGTGCAGGCTTTGTGGAGACGAGGTCCGACTTGCATTGAAGCATTTGAGGGACAAGCATGTGGAGATCTACCGCAGAGAAGTGGCAAGCAAGATGAAGATGTCAGGCGTTATGAAAAAGTACTTTGTTGATTATTGAAGCCCGGAAAGGTTCCAACTGAAAAAGAGCGAATATGAATAAAATAATCTGGCAAATAGTGGCCTAGCGAGTCTACAAAATTTTGAAAATTGTCGTGACTGAAGCGGTATGTATATAATGCTTTATTACAAAAATTACATATAATTGGGCAATTCTGAAGCAGAAAGTACTCATCGAGTGGCAGTACTTGACGAGGAGTTATGCCAACCAAGAAAATGTGGCCTGGAATGCATCGTCTACTGCCCAGTAAACAAGACTGGTGGTGAATGCATTATCCAACGTCCAGATGACGGCAAAGCTGTGATATCCGAGGATCTATGCACAGGATGTGGCATCTGCATCAGGAAGTGCCCTTTTGATGCCATAGTAATTGTCAACCTTGCAAAAGAGCTCTCCGAAGATAAAATCCACCAGTATGGCATTAATTCATTTAGGTTCTACCGCCTGCCGACGTTAAAGAAGGGTGCAGTTGTTGGCTTAGTTGGAAGAAACGGCATGGGCAAGTCTACAATTGTCAACATTTTGTCTGGCAATATGAAACCCAACCTTGGGAAGTATGATCAAGAAATTTCATGGGATGAGATTCTGAAATATTATCAAGGCACTGAAATGAAATCCCACTTTGAAAAAATAGCAAATGGCACGATGCGCGCTTCGATCAAACCGCAGCTCGTCTACCTCATACCGAAGGCATTCAAAGGGACGCCAAAGGAACTGTTGAAGAGATATGACGAGCGAAAAGTGACTGACAAGTTAGTACCACAGCTTGGCCTGCAGAATATTTTGGATCGCGACATCGCACAGCTGAGCGGTGGCGAGCTCCAAAGACTTGCAGTGGCTATAGCTGCCGCAAAGGATGCTGAATATTATTTCTTTGACGAGCCATCTTCGTATAACGATGTCTACCAACGGCTTACCGTCGCCAAAGTGATAAGAGAGCTGGCGGAGCAGGGCAAGAATGTGATGGTTGTAGAGCACGATATGACACTTCTTGACTACCTATCAGACTATGTCCATATTATTTATGGTGAGCCTGGAGCATACGGCATCGTTTCTGGCATGCAGAGCACAAAAGTGGGCATCAACAATTTCCTTGAAGGCTTTTTGCCTACTGAAAACGTGCGCTTTCGAGACAAGGCATTCAGATTTGATATTGCTTCTTCAAACGAAGATGTCCTTCTGGATATCCCTATTGCCAGCTATGGCGACTTAACCAAATCATTTCCATCCTTTAAACTCCATGTGGCGGGTGGCAAGATAAGAAGGGGTGGGATAATCGGAATCATTGGTGCCAACGCACTTGGCAAAACTACCTTTATGCGAATGCTGGCAGGCGTAGACAAGCCTGATTCGGGCAAAATAGATATCGGCGCCACGATATCCTATAAGCCGCAGTACCTGAACCAAGACTATGATGGTGACGTACGGTCACTGATGTATACGGCATATATGAACCCAATTGAAGGATCATCTGTAGAACAGCAGATCATTATCCCACTGGGTGTAAAGAAACTCTTTGAAAAGAATGTCAAGAACCTGAGCGGTGGCGAGCTCCAGAAGGTCGCAGTAGCAGCGTCTCTCTTGCGCCAAGCAGATATTTACGCGCTGGATGAGCCGTCTGCATTTCTTGATGCGGAAGACAGGATAGCAGTAGCTAAGTTTCTCCAACGCTTTGTAAGGGCTCAGGGTAAGTCCGCAATTATTATTGACCATGATATACAGCTGATCGATCTGGTGGCCGATAGTTTGGTAATATTTGAAGGACAGCAGGGCGTTGAAGGCTCTGCCACTGAGCCGATTAAAAAAGAGGAGGGTATGAACCGCTTTCTCAAGGCACTTTCAATTACATATAGACGTGACGAAACAACGGGCAGGCCGCGCGTCAACAAAGAGGGCGGCAGGCTCGACCGCGAACAGAAGGAATCTGGCAACTATTACTACACAAAGATTCAGTAAATGCCGCACATGCTGAAAAACATACTATCAAACATTCTATCATCAGACGAAGTCTCACAAGTATATTCAGCATTTGACCAGATAGGTGATATTGTAATCATCAAAATACCTAACGAGCTGATGCCAAAAAAGAAGTTTATAGCTGACACGATCCTTGCTCATGTTAAGAGTGCCAAGGCGGTTTTTGCTCAGGTCTCGCCAGTGAGAGGCGATTATCGCGTCCGCAACTTGGAGTTCATTGCAGGCGAGAACAGGACAATTACGGAGTACAAGGAGCATGGCTGTAGGTTTAGAGTAGATGTCGCCAAAACATACTTTTCACCCCGGCTCTCAACGGAGAGGCTCAGGATTGCAAACATGGTGGGCGAAGGCGAAACCATAGTCAATATGTTCGCAGGAGTGGGCACCTATTCGATTCTGATGGCAAGAATGAACAAGACGTGTAAAGTCTATAGCATTGATTCTAATGCTGTTGCTGCAGAATTGTGCGAAGCAAATGCTAAGTTGAACAAGGTACAGGACAGGGTTGTTTCAATTCATGGAGATGCTGGTGAAGTAATCAAAGATAAACTTGCAGGTCAGGCCGACCGAGTGCTTATGCCGCTTCCTGAGAGCGCGAAAGAGTTCGTTGATTCTGCAGTGCTTGCACTCAAGAAAAAAGGTGTTGTACATTATTTCATTCATATCAGGGCCGACAACAAGAAGACAAGCAAGAATCTGGGATTACAGGACGCACACAAAGCTTTTGTAAAATACAACCATATTGTGCAGCAGGCTAGAGTGGTGAGAGGGGTAGGCCCAAGGATATATCAGATAGTGGCTGATGTTTTAGTGAAAACTAGCCCTGCTTTTCCTCTTCACTCGGCGCAGTAAGCATTGTATATCCTATCCACCCAAGCACGGTCAGAAGGATTGTTACCGCAGCTAAGGCGGTAAACTGCAGTATCAGCATACTCCATTCTGTACCAAGCAGGAAATAGGCGTAAGTGATAAACACCGCAATAGAAACAAAAAGAAGGACAGCGCCGGCTCCTTTGCTCCCCTTTCTTTTAACATTCATAGCGGAAAGGCATTTGCAGCATCTTAATAATCTTTTTAGCTCAGCTCTAGCGCCATAAGGTAGGCGTCCTCGCCGTCCCTGTAATAGGATCGCAACTTGGATTTTATCTCAAAATGCAATTTCTGATACATCTTGATTGCGCTTGTATTGCTGATTCTTACCTCTAAGTATATCTCGTCAGCTTTTCTATACATTGCGCCGTTAATTCCTTCAATCATCAGTGCCTTGCCAATGCTCTTACCTCTGTGCTCTTCTAACACCGCAACAGAAACAACGTGGCCCTTCTTCACAAAGCCTAGTTTGCGAAAGTTTGAAAACCCAAACTCAATCTTGCACATGATGTAGCCGATTATTTTGCTGTTCAGCTCTGCAACGATGAATGCCTCTGGAAGCTCTCGCAGAATCGATTCAAAAAAGTAGTCTGAGTAGTGCTCTGGCAGAGCGGCCATGTTAATATCTATTACCACTTGGAGATCACTCGCTTCGCAGCGGCGTATAACATAGTCGCCCACTTTTCGCAGAGGAGCTGTTTGCAAAGTAATAACTACAACATCAGAAACACACTATTTAATCTTACATGTCCTCTGTATGACAACAATACTTTAATTGGATTAACCCAAAAGAAATCTTCAGTGGCTACTACTTTCCTAAACAGCGATTATTCTCGTGTAGTTCCAATAGTTTCATCATTCTTTACATTAAAAGATATACAGCTGAACGTCAGGGAAGACTACATTGAGTTCCTGGTAGCCGATACTGACATCAAGGATAAGTTTCCGATCTTACTCAAAGAGCTGAGCAAGATCGGCATGGTCCCTACTGCCAGAAGGCAGAAATATTTCTCAAGACTGATGCCTGCCTTGTCGTCTGCCATAAGACTCCAGATAGAGGATGGCGTAGTTATCGCTGTATTTAAGGTTCCAAAACAAAAGATTAGAGCCAAAAGAAAACTGCCTTTGCATCTAATATTCTTTGCAATTGCCGTCACCTTTGTATTCTACGACGGCTTCATGCGCTCAAACAGTATATTTGCAAAGACCTATGTAAGCGATCCTGTCCTGCTTGCAGGAGCTTACACGATATCACTCATGGGTATACTGGGTATACATGAGCTTGGACATATGATAGCTCTCAAGTATTATAATATCAAGGCATCATGGCCATATTTTATACCAGGTGTTCCCGGCTTTATACCGACATTTGGCGCCTTGATAACCCAGCAGAGTAATATGCCCAACAGAAATGTCATGTTTGACGTAGGGTTTGCTGGACCAATTGCAGGGTTGATAATAACGGTAATTGTATCGATCTATGGCTCTGCTATATCTACCCTCATACCTCTAGATGAGTACCAAAGGCTATCTGAGGAAGACAGGCTATTTTCATTCAATACTTGCCTGCTCATGATTGCTACACTCCATATGACCGACAAGGTGGTGGAGAACATGGTTCTAGTAATGTCGCCTCTTCTTTTTGCTGCCTGGATAGGATTTGCACTTACGTCAATCAACCTTGTTCCTGCTTGGCAGCTTGACGGCGGGCATCTTGCTCGCGCTATGTTTGGAGAGCGCTGGCACAGAATTATAACCTATACAGGCATAGGAGCGCTGTTTCTGATGGGATTTTGGCCGATGGCA
>Ga0307409_100000107_pt1 | contig 30263 bp, 25 predicted proteins | sample 322Ometagenome_2_FD_203888 | JGI IMG/M metagenome (GOLD analysis project Ga0307409, IMG submission 203888) | Maize rhizosphere microbial communities from greenhouse at UC Davis, California, United States - 322HYB-O-2 | ecosystem: Host-associated > Plants > Roots > Rhizosphere > Soil | place... | reverse complement strand
TCAATTCACCGGATGAGTTCCTGGTAGGCCGGGAAACAGCTCCGCATGCGGTGCGGGTGTGTCTGGGGGCTGGACTCAGCCGTTCGAGGCTGGAGGAAGGCCTCCACCGGCTAGCCGAGCTGCTGCGGCACCCGCCGGGACCCTCCGCGATGGTGTACTAGTCGCGAGTTACGGCTCCGCGGGACGGATTTCACGAAGCCGGCGCAGTTGGGGCACCTTCCACGCGGTCGTGGCCACGACCAGCAGCGTAGCCAACCCACCCAAAACCACCGACGGCACCGTCCCAATCAGCCGAGCCGCGGTCCCCGACTCGAACGCGCCGAGCTCGTTCGAGCTGCCGATGAAGATCGCGTTCACCGAGGCGACTCGGCCGAGGAGATGGTCCGGCGTCATGACCTGAAGCAGGGTAGATCGGACGACGACGCTGATGGTATCCACCATGCCGCTCAGTGCCAGGAACACCGTGGACAGAAAGAAATTACGGGAGAGGCCAAATCCGATCATAGCCAGCCCAAAGAAGGCAACGCTGGCCAGCAGGGTGCGCCCAGCCCGCCTGAGAGGTGGGCGGTGAGCCAGGACCAGCGACATAACCACTGCTCCGACTGCGGGTGAAGCCCGCAGGATGCCCAACCCCTGCGGGCCGACCCGCAAGATCTCGGCAGCAAAGACCGGCAGCAGGGCTACCGCGCCGCCAAACAGGACCGAAAACAGGTCGAGGGTGAGCGCGCCGAGCACCACGGGCTGCGCTCGAACAAAACGCAGGCCGCTTGCCAGGCTCTGGAGGAACGACTCGTCAGCAGGTGCGCCCCGCCTGGATGCGTGCCGCATGCATGCGAGGAAGAGAAGACTCACCGCCATAAGCCCCGCATCCACGCCATACGCCGCGCGGGCGCTGCCGAATCCGTAGATCAAGCCGCCGATTGCAGGACCCATTACCTCGGCCAGCTGCCAGGTGGAGCTGCGCCAGGTGACGGCATTGGGGTAGAGCTCACGCGGAACCAGTTCCGCGCCAAGGGCTGAGCGCGCCGGCTGAAGAAAGCTGCGCGCGATGCCACTGCAGAAGATCACTGCATAGATCGGCCAGACCTGTCCTTGCTTGATTATCCCGGGATGCAGCGTGAAGCCAAAGAGCGCCAGCGAACAACCGAGGAGGATGACCAGCGCAGCGACTGAGACTTGCAGCCGTTCCGTTCGATCGGCGACATGGCCACCAAACAGCGCGAACCCGATGAACGGTACCGCCTCTGCCAGGCCGATCAGGCCGAGTGAAAGCGGGTCTCGGGTCAGCTCGTAGATCTGCCAGGACACCACGACGGCCTGGATCTGCGTAGCCACCGTCATGGCCAGCAGGCTATAAATGAACCAGCGGAAGTTGCGGATGCGGAGCGCGGCGTAGGGATCGTGGCGGGTAGGCTGGGCCATGCGCGCCGCAAGCTAGCTGCGTTTTGCCGAGACACAAAGACTTTTGCCGGACCTTCAGCTGATCACGAGGGGCCGGTTATTTCCTAAGTCTATACCTGCAAAGCGTTGTGGGATTCAAAGTTGCACGGCCCGCTTTGTGCAACTAGAAACCTTGCTCGGCAGCACAACTCCCGCACTCAATCCCTGGCAGGCATGAAGCGGCTGATCCTCTGGACCAATCTCCTGGCCCTTGCCGCGTGCGCGCGTGCAATTCCGCCAGCCCCGAATGGCTTGTCCCCGGTCTCGGCAATCCCCGGATTACGGATGCCGGATCTGCAGCGAGCGGCACCGCATGAGGTAACCGCCGACTCAACCGTCAACGACCTGGCTGACGCGAGCCCTGATGCAGCGGGTGTGCCTGAGTTTCTCCCCGACGATCTTCGCTGGGACATCGACGTCCGGAGCTTTGCCAACCACCCTCGAGTCCAGTACTACCTGAGCTACTTCCAGGGCATCTCGCGTACCGGTCTCAGCGTATTCCTGGCCCGGGGCTCCCGCTACGAGCCCATGATCCGGCAGCGCTTTGAGCAGGAGGGTCTACCGGGCGATCTCGGGTACCTGGCTTTGATCGAGAGCGGGTATTCCAACGATGCGGTCAGTCGATCTCATGCCGTTGGAATGTGGCAGTTCATGAAGGGCACCGCCCGAGGATACGGCATGCGGATCGATACCTGGGTGGATGACCGGCGGGATCCGGTGAAGGCCACCGCCGCCGCAGCCCGTCATCTGCGCCACCTGCGCGATCGGTTCGGGTCGCTCTATCTGGCCGCAGCCGCTTACAACGCCGGTGCGGGCAAGCTGTCGCGCAGTCTGGGCAAGCTGCAGTGGGAGACATCGGCTGAAGCCGGGGGTGCCGTAACCGCAGACAGCGAGCCGGAAGAGATCCTGGAGGAGGATGAGTCGGATGCTGACGCGGCCGATGAGGTCGAAATCGCGCTCGACAGCACCGACATCACCAGCGACGCTGCGTTCTTCCGGCTGGCCAGCACCGATCTGCTCGCGACGGAGACTCAGGACTACGTCCCCAAGCTGATCGCTGCAGCCGTGATCGCGAAACAACCCGACCGTTACGGCATAACTCCGACCGAAGCCGCCCCCTTCAGCTACGACTCCTTGCTGGTGAGCGCAGTGACGGGATTGGACGTCATTGCCCGGCTGGCCGGCACGAGTCCGGCGGAGATCCGGGAGCTCAATCCGCAGTACCTCAGACTGGCAACGCCTCCGCACACCCAGTCAGTGATCCGAGTCCCCGCTGGAACCGGGGAGAAAGTGGCCGAGGCTTACGCCGAGCTGCCCGCGTCGAAGCGGGTGCACTACCTGACTCACGTGGTGCGCCCGGGCGAGCGGCTGGGCACGATAGCCGCGCGGTACCACCTGCCCGCTCAGGAGATTCGGGCGGCCAACCCGCGGGCGCGTACGGGGCGGCTCAGAGCCGGCACTCGGCTGGTCATTCCGGCCGTAGCCATCCCCTCTGCGCTGGCCATGCGGGCAGTCAACGGCCCGAACTTCAGCCGGCATCACGCCCGAATTGCCACGCACCGGGTCCGCTCGGGCGAAACTCTGATCGGCATCGCCCGCAGGTACCGGGTTTCGCTTCGCGCTCTGCGCCGGGTGAACGCGCTACCGGTGGAATACACTCTCCGGGCCGGGAAGCGGCTCCGGATTCCTAGCTAACTCAACCGCCACCTCAACCCTGGAAGTGACCGTGTCTGCCGATTCCGCCTCCTCAGCCACCTCGCTCCCCGCCGGCAGCCCGTCCGGATTCGGCCGAGCAGCAATGGCGATTTTCACCACGATGGTGCTTCTAATTGTGGCGCTGACCGGCATTCTGGTGGAAACAACCTGGCGGGCACCGTCGAGCTCCACTGAGACGGTAGCCACGGACCCGGGGAGCGTCGCCCGACGTTGAACAGCGGGTCCCGGTCGGTCTGCCTGTTCCTGATCGGCGCGGGTTGCGCCGCAGCGCTGCCGTCGATCTGGGGTGGACCAGTCGGATATGCCGCGCCATCGGTCCTGGCTTCGGTCGATACCACGCGGCCGAAGGGCAGTCCCTCCACCGACTCAGGTTGGCTGGAACGCGGCTGGGTCATTCCGGGCTATCTCTCGTCTTGGGGACTTCCACCGCTGCCGGGCCAGTTCAGTCTCACCGACACCGGCCTGGTCTTTCGCTCCGCCGTCGGCGACCTCTCGGCTCGTGCGGCCACCATCTCCCTCGCCTACATCGACGACGAGAACGGCCGAGCTCATTACATCTTCCGGATCGATACCGGGGTCTTCGAGACCGATGCACCGGGCCCGCTGCTCGCTGCCACGGCACATCCCATGGGGGTGGACAGTGGATCACCATCGCGGGCACCGCCGGTCCGAAGGTTGGTGGATGGCTCGGATCCGGCAGCGCCGTTGCGAGCGGCCCGCCAGATCGCTGCCAGCAGGTATGCCGATTCACTCTACGGGTTGTTCGGCCAGCCTCGGGCCCCGCTGGGGCTCGTCGGCCGTCGCGGGCGCGCGGCCGGGAGGATCGGGGAATACATCGCCTCCCGCGACTCCCTGGCGCTCGACCCAAGCCACATGACCTGCGAGGCTCAGCTTCGTCACGCGTTAGCACACGAGCTGGGACATCGGTGGCAAGTCAGGGCCAAGGCGCAGCTGGCTGCACTGTGGGCCGGAGTGCCGGCAATCCGCGACCCCAAGAGGTACGGCTACGCCGACCGATCGGAACACCAGGCGGAGGCGATTGCCTTTGCCGTGAGTTTTCTGCAGACCACCGCGGGGAGCGCGGCACCCGCCGCGAGCTCGCTCGGCCTGCTCGAGCATTACGAGCTGCTGGTGCCGGGAACTCGTACCCTGACCCGCTACCTGTTACTCCAACCGGTGTACCGAACTCACCCACTTCGTTCTCTGCTCACCACCGATCGAATCAGGTACGCTCGAGAGAAGTAGCGGCCTCGAGGACCCGCTGGCGTTGCCCTGGCGTCAGCATCTCGCGCTCGATCACCTTCCGAACCAGCCGCGCCACGAAGGTGTAACCCCGCGGGTCGTAGACCATCCAGCGATGCCATTCCAACTCGTCCAGAGCCAGTGCGGCCTGGGCTGGCGGAAGATCCAGTACGCGAGCCAGCAGCTCGAGCGGCACCCGATCTCCCAGCACCGATGCGGCGGCCAGAGCTCGCTGGGCACCCGGGCTGAGGCGGCGGAATCCGACCCGAATTGCGGCGAGCACGGTGTCGGGGAGATCTCCGGGCATCGTCTGATCCAGCGTCTTGTACGGCTCAGGCCAGGCCCCGGCGGTCCCACGAAGATCCAGGCCCAGGGCAACCGCCCGGAGCAGCTCGACGGCGAGCAGGGGCAGGCCGGCGGAATCGGTCGCTACCCGCCGGACGACTCGCTCGATCTCGACGTCGCTGAAGCCCGGCAGCATGCGCCGGGCGAGGGTACGCAAATCAGCGGAGTCCAATGAACCCAGTCGAACGGCGACGCCTCGCACGTTGCTTCCGATCCGGCTCCGCAGCGCGTCGAGCTCAGCCCGGGGCGGATGCGAATCAGTGGCAAAGAGCAGAATGAGCGGTGCGGACTCCAGATCGCGCAGAACCGTGCGGAGCCCCTGCATGGACGCCTGATCCAGCCACTGGGCATCGTCTACCGCGAGGGCGATCGGCTGTTCCTCGCTGGCCGCGCGCAGGATTTCACTGAATGCCCGACCGTACGAAAGCTCCGGACCATCCGGCGAAAGATGGGGAAACCGGTCCGCCCACTCCGACAAGGCATCGGCAAAGACCGCCAGCGCTGTGGCCGGTGCGGCTGAGAGCCCGCGGGCTTCCAGCAGACCGCCACGGGCGAGTCCGCGAATACCACTCCACTCCTCCTCATGATCGCCCTCGACGGCGCGGACCGCTGCGACCGCCACCCCGTCGAGTCGCAGCCGTCCGAGCAGCTCCTCCATCAGCCGGGTCTTTCCCACCCCGCTCTCGCCTTCGAGAATCAGGGCGCAGGCGTGTCGCTCGCGGCAGGCAACCGCCGCCGCATCGGCCAGACGCGAGAGCTCCGCCTCCCGTCCGACCAGCGGCAGCCGCGGGTCACCATCGGTCTGCTCTCCCGCTCGCGCCGGAGTGGGCGGACGAATCGGGCGCTCGTGGCGGACCCGCTCCGCCAGGGCCTGAGTATCGGGATCGGGTGGAGCCCCAATCTCCCGCTGCAACCGCGCGGCGAACTCCTCATAGCGTTCGAGCGCTCCGGCCCGATCGCCCGCAAGCACCAGACTTCGCATGATGATGCGCAGAGCCGTTTCCGACCCGGGGTCGAGGGAGAGGGCCCGCGCGGCCACTGCGGACGCCTCCTGCGCCTGGCCGGCGCGGAGCAGGTCCTCGGCGTGATGAGCCAGCACCTCGATACAGCGAAGCCGGATGGCTGATCGCTCGCTGGCCAGCCAGTTCTCGAAATCGGAGGCTCCGGCAATAGAGAATCCCTCGAGGAATTCACCCGCGATGAGCCTGGATGCTGCTTCCCATTCCCCCGCCGCCGCATACTCCTCCAGCCGGTCGACATCGAGCCGCACCGATCCCGGAGTCAGCCGGACCTGCCCTCCACTGGTGTCCACGTTGCCCTCACCGAGGAAGCGCCGGAGCACCCGGATTGCTTCATTGAGCGAGTGACGAGCGGCGGCCTCCGGCTTCTCTCCCCACAGCAGACCGATCAGGTGTTCGCGCGCCCGTCCGCGGGGGGACCGGGCCAGGTAAACCAGAAGGCCCAGATGTTTCCGCCACAGCAGCTCGGATGGAGCCGGGGCTCCATCGACGCTCAGCCCCACGGGACCCAAGGTCTGGCAGGAGATCATCCTAAGATATTGCGCTCTGAATTGAGGCTTGAGAAGTGTGAGAACGATGCACGCTCGAGTGTGCTGCCGAACACGGCGGTGCGGGCCTCCCGATGCCATGCTTGCGTCGGCCCTGGTTCAGGAGATTTTCTGGTGACAATCATGCTGCGTTGTCTGAACTGTGGATTCAGCTTTACGGTTACCTACCCGGCCGCAGGACCGGCTCAGGATAAGACCGGGCCGGTTGTTTGCGGCCACTGCAGATCCAGCCACTGGTCCTCCCAGACGTTCTAGGAAGCTCCGCTCAGCTCACGGCTGAATCCGAGCTCACCCTTCTGGTCCGGCTGATCGCAGCCGGAGCACTCGCCGGCGTGCTCGGCTGGGAGCGAGAATCCGCCCGGAAGCCCGCCGGGCTCAGAACCCACATGCTGGTCGGCATTGCGTCCGCACTTTTTACCGTGCTGGGCGAGCTGGCTATGACCGCTCCTACTGACAGTCCATATGGCTGGCGTGCGGATCCCGTTCGCGTCATCCAGGCCGTTGCCATTGGGATCGGATTTCTGGGTACCGGCGTCATCTTCGTGGCCAAGGAAGGTGACCGCGTTCTGGGCCTCACCACCGCGGCTTCGATCTGGGCGACCGCCGGTGTGGGCATCGCGGCAGGGTCAGGGCGCTATGTGCTCGCTCTCGGAAGCACCGCCCTGTTGATGCTGGTGCTGCGGGGGATGTCCCGCTTTGATCGGGACGGCTGAGATACGCTTGACTCCTGCTTGACACGCCCTCCCCACCATCACGGCAGCACTGGTGACGGAGGTTTCATGGCTGTAACCCCCCTCGGGTTTCTCGGCCCTGTGAGAGGCAAGCGGATTCTGCTGTGCGGAGTTGGCGCCGAGGCCGTAGTTTTTGCCCTGGCGGGAGCGGACGTCTACGGCTACGATCGCTCGAGCGCACAAGTTCAACGGGTCAAGGACCTGGCGCGCCGGCTCGGACTCCGGGATCGCACTCACCTGCAAACTGCCGTGATGGAACAGCTGGCTTACCCGGACGAATTCTTCGATCTGGCGTTTGGCAAGGCGGTAGAGGAAGAAGGGGATCTCGCAGCGGGTGCCAGGGAGCTGGCCCGTGTCCTGAAATGGCCAGGCCGGGCAGCGTTCCTCGCCCCCGCTGAAAGTCCTCTCTCTCAAGCGGTGCGGCGCGCCTTCGGCTCGGCAGTTCTCGGCGAGTGCTGGATTGGAGTGGAGAAAAACGGCGGTGAGGTTTGCGAGAGCCACTGGTCGGATTTGAACCGACGACCGCTCGATTACGAATCGAGAGCTCTACCCCTGAGCTACAGTGGCGGGACGTCGGATGCCCTGGCGCGGATTCGAACCGCGACGCCTTGCGGCACTACCCCCTCAAGATAGCGTGTCTACCAGTTTCACCACCAGGGCGTGACGGCGGAGCAAGATAGCGGCCGCGGGCACACGGGTCAACCCTGATCTGCCGTCCTAAGTGATTAGCCGAGCAGGACTAAGCTGCGGTCCGCGGCTCAGGGAACAAAGGGGCTTCCGGAGAGAGGGACCCCGTTCAATTTGATTGCCACACTCACCGTGTTCCCGATCAGGATGAATCGGTCGGCGTAGGTGCCGTCACCCTGGTCGACACAGGTCTCGGCCTCTCGCAGCGGAGCGCAGGTCCGGGTGCGGCCACCGTTCGGAATGATCTCAACCTTGTCGCCACCGTGCCCCAGGGCATTTCCGTGGGCATCGCGAGTCGTCACCAGAATATCTACCTGCACAAAGAGGACCCCGCTTCTGGTCACCCGCGCGGTGCTGGTGGAGGGGTCCGCCCGACCAGGAGCCACGATGCTCGTGGCACTTGCCCCGGCCAGAGGTTCACCCCGGAATTCGACCGTCACCTCGTCTCTGCCGCTGTGCACCGGGTCGTATGAAGCGGTGTAGGAGCCGCTGCTGCCTTCGCTGACCAGTATGCCCGAGCCTGGATTGGCTCCAGTGATCCTGAGGGTGAGGTCCGCAGCGACACCGGTAATCGCATTGCCGAACTCGTCCTTCAGCCGCAACGTCACCGTGGTCTTTGCGCCGGCCGTGCCGTCAGGAACTGAGAGCGAGCTCTGATTGCCGGAAGGTGGACCTGGGCGCACCGCGATCTCGGCGGAGGTAACCGGAGTGAACCCCGCCGCCGCGAAGATCAGGGTTCGAGTTCCGGCTCCGCCGCGAAACTCCACGTCCGTAAAGGTGACCCGGCCATTGGCGTCACTGGTGACGGTGGTCTTGCCCCCGAGGGTTCCCCCACCTTCGGCGACCTGCACCGTGACCTTGACTCCCTCTCGGGGAAGCGGGGCCCCGAGCGGATCCTGCAGCTGAATCTCGGGCTGCGGCTCCAGCGGCACACCGGCAACTGCGCTATTCGAAGGGGACGTCACCAAAACCAGGACGGGCTTGGGCGCCGCGACCGCCGTCGCGATAAATGTGATTGGCGGGGCGTCCAGGGCCTCGGCTCGTGCGACGGCGCCGTACGATCCCGGACTGTCGCCCAGAACGCGGGCTACTGCCGCACGTCCATCGGCGCCGGTCGTATCGGCTCTGGAGCTCACCTCGCCGCCGCCGGTGGCCTGCCAAGTGACCTCGAGTCCCGCTACACCATTACCGAAGCGGTCTACTGCCTTCACCGCCAGCGACTCCGGAAGAACGGTGCTCACCTGGGCGGTTTGGCCATTCCCACCGGCTACCGTGAGCGACTCCGGGCCTTCCGGCTGGGCAATCACGCGGAACATGGTCGACGCATTGGTTTCCGGAACGATCGGGGCATGCGCCTCGACCATCTGGTCACCCGCGGTGGTGCTCAGGGTGTAGTGAACAGCAGCGTGACCATCCGGGTCGGTCGTGACCCGATCGCCCGGATCCAGCGCGGCTCCAGCCGGTGGGACAAAAGTCACCTCGACGCCGGCTACTGGCCGCCCCGCCGGATCGGTCACCTCCGCCACCAGCGCACCGGAGAGGGGCTGACCCACCGTGGCGATCTGGTTGTTTCCGTCGAATGCCGTTATTCGGGCGGGCTCGCCATCTCGGGGGAGGAGCAGATCGTCGCCGCCGCAGGCGGCCAGGACGAGCAGGGCTGAAGCGGCAGCGAAACGGATCGCTGCGACAGCCCAGCGCCGTCCATCAGTCCTCGCCATGTCCCCCGCTTTCATGCACCTCGAACGGATTGCTCTCGGTAGCTGGGAGTCCTGCGGCCGTGGCACGGAATCGATACTCACCTTCCTCATCGATCTGGAGGTCATCGAATGTGGCCACGCCAGAGCGGGTCGTCTGGCGGTTCTGGCCCTTGAGCTTTCCATCGTTGTCGCCGAGTAACTCAAGATTAATCTCCCACTCTCCGGTAGTCACCCGGTTGCCGTTCTGGTCCAGCACCACTACCTGGACCGCAGGCTCGATCTTCTTCTTTTTCTCGACATCGGAGGGCTGCACCAGGAACTGCAGCCGGCTGGGCGTCGAGCCGACCCCTCCACCGTCACCACCTCCACCACCATCGCCACCTCCACCACCACCGTCTCCCCCACCCCCACCGCCTCCACCGGCGCGTCCCGTCGCGCTAAAGGTGACGAAGCCCACGCCGGACACCACCGCGTTGAGCGTATTCAGGCCGGGATTGGGACCCAGGGTCCAGCGCACCCGAGCTTCTCCGCTCGCATCGGTCGTGCTGGTCGTGGCGCTCACGCTGCCGCCCCCCGAGCCGACAACCCAGCTCACGGCTCGATCCGACACCCCGTTGCCGTCGGCATCCTCCAGCCGGACCACCAGCGGGTCGGTCAACTCCTGGGCCGGGTTGCCCGACTGATTGTTACCCGAGACCAGGTCTAGCCGGGTGGCACCCCCCGCGCGCGCGGTCGCCGTGAACCCGACGGGAGAACCCTCGAGGTTTTCTACCGCAGCTGCTGCCGATTGGTTGCCCGTCGAAGGTCCGAGGGTCCAGCTGGTTGCCGCCTTCCCGTCGGGCCCGGTGCTGGAGGAGGCCGGATCTACGCTGCCGTTCTCGGCCGACCAGTTCACCTGAACGCCTTCGACCGGATTGCCGAACTGATCGGTGACCATAACGGCGAGCTGGTCGGTCAGGGCAGCTCCTACTCTGCCCTCCTGTTCGTTGCCGCCGGCCCTTTCCACGCGCTGGGCATCGGCTGCATGAGCCGTCGCCTCGAAGGTGGCGGTCAGTTCGTCCGAGCCAACGATGGTCGCAATCAGGGACTGGGTGCCGGCAGCCGGACCGAGCACCCACTCGGCCCGGGCCAGACCCTCGGCATCGGTGGAGGCCGCCTCCGGTGTTATCCGGCTGCCCTCCGCGTTCGACCCCGCTGCGAAGGCCACGGGCTGATTGCGGAGCGGCCCGCCCCGCTGATCCACCACCTGGATCACTACCGCATTCGGGAGAGCTGATCCGACCGGACCCTTCTGGTCATCGCCGTCATACTTGCTGATGGCGGCAGCTCCGCCTTCGCTCGGCAGGAGGATATCGGACCCGCCACAGCCGGCGAGGGCGAGGAGAACGCCGAGCACGGCGCCAGTTCTTCCGAGACGGAGGGGCGAGTGCATGAGGTGCCTGGTTTGTAAGATAAAACCGCGCGATAACTCAGGTTAACGCGCGGTGGGCCAGGCTGATATGAGGTGGATCACAGGGGGGCTGGATGCGCTACTGAACCGTTATGGTGACGGTCCCACGAGTAGTCGTGGTACCGTCACTCGCGTCGTAGGTGAACGTGTCCACCGTCCCCGTCAGGCCACCCGGGAAGTAGCTGAACGACCCATTGGCATTCAGTGTCACCAGCCCCTGGGTCGGCCCATCTACCAGCTCGGCAGAGAGTGAACCACCCTCCGGATCTGAGTCGTTAGCCAAGACCCCTGGAGCGGGCACCTCAAGTACTTGTCCGAATCCCGTCGAGTAGGCGTCCGGCGCTGCTATCGGTGGCAAATTCTGCGGCTCGTTGACGTGATGCGGCGTACTCGCCGAGCTCGACTCGAACACGTCGCTCCCCTTGTAAGTCGCAGTCAGGGTACGATCTCCCGAGCCAGTGAGAACTATCTGGCAACCACCCTGAGCCACGGGAGCCTCGCATTTTTCACCTCCACCGCTAACCGTGACCTCGACGTTTCCGGTCGGGGTTCCTGCTGGCGCACTGACCGTAAAGGTCACGTTTACACCTTGGCCGATCTCGGATGGATCCGGATTGTCTCCGGTGATCACGATTGTCGTACTCGCCTTCTCCACCTCGATCTTGTTCGACGTCACTGATCGGTAGCCGTCAGCGGCAAAGATCAGCTTATGCGAACCGGTTGCCCCCGTGATCCTGAGATCGCCGAACCGCGCTTGTCCGTTCTCGTCCGTGGCGACCGTTCGAGTTCCCTCGAGCTGTCCCCTGCCCGAGGAGATGCTCACGGTAATCTCCACGCCCGCTAGCGCGACGTTGTTGCCCGCGGCATCCCGAACTTGGACGACTGCCGCAGGACTGAGCGTCGCCCCCACGGTCACTGATGTGGGCGGCTGAGTGGTGACCGCGAGGTTCGACGGCGATCCGGTGCCAGTCCCCATCGCGGTGAATGTGGCGGTTCCGACACCCGAGACCACCGCATTCAACGTATTCCGACCCGGGACGGAACCCAGAGTCCACTGGATACTCGCCTGACCGTCGGAACCAGTGTTGCTGGTCTCGGCAGACGGGGTGCCGCCGCCTTCACCGACCAGCCAGCTCACGGGCGCTCCCACAATGGGATTACCATCCGGGTCCAGCACCCGGACGACCAACGGCAGAGGCAGCTGCGACCCGGCAGGAGCCTCCTGATTGTTTCCCGATACAGGCGTGACGGAGCTGGCGTCGCCGGCCGTGGCAGTGTGGGTGAAAGTCACCGGCGAACCGGCCAGATCCGGGGCACTCGCCAGGGTCTGCTGTTGACCGGCGGTGGGTCCGAGAGTTCGTGTAACCGAAGTCTGCCCGTTCTCCCCAGTTACGGTGGACGCTTCGCTCACTGCGCCGCCACCCTGCGCGTCCCAGTTGATGGTGACACCGGGGATGGCGTTGCCGAACGCATCGGTCACCTTCACTACCAGGGGATCACGCAGGGCGGTACCCACTGGGGCGAACTGCCCGTCTCCCGAGACCGGGGCAAGCTGTCTCGCTCCGGCCGACGTGGCGGTGGCGGCGAAACCGACCTCGACCGGGGTGCTGCCCTCGGCTAACGCCACGCGAGCTTGCCCGCTGAGGGGACCGACTCGGCTGCCCAGCGTCACCGTGGTGCTCACCTTACCGTCTGAATCCGTGACGTCGCTCGCGGGATCTACCGAAGCACCCCCAGCATCCTCTTGCAGTATGAAGTCGACCGTGACTCCCTGAACCGGCCGTTTCTGGCTATCGGTCACCTGAAATTCAAGAGGGGCCAGTGTCGATTGTACCGGCATCTCCTGACCGTTGCCGGCGAGGATCTCGATACGCGCGGGAGCCCCCTCACTAGGAAGAGTGAGGTTGTCCCCGCCGCAGGCGAAGAGCAGCGGCAATCCGGCCAATGCAAGAACCGATAACTTACAGGAGGCGGTCACTACCCATCCTTGAGCAGGTTTCGAGTACCGGGCGCCAGTGGCGCATCAGCATAGTGCGAGCGAGGAGTCTATTCCCACCCTCCCGCGGAGAAAAGGGCGTGGCTCACACCCAATTCCTAAGTTGTAGCGGCTAGGGGACCTGCGGTGGGTCAAGCAGCTTGCATGCCCGAGGGCTCTCCGGGGGCACGCTTCTAAGTCTATACCGGGGAGAAACTTCGAAGTGGGGAACCAGCTCTTGTGGCGTCTGTGCTACGCCAGTTCCCCGTGCGTCTGTCTCAGAACAGCACCCGAGCGGTGAAGGTAACCGGCAGGGCCCCACCCTCCAGGGAGGCAGTGAGCTTGTGCACCCCAATCCGGTTGCCCAGCGTCCATTCGGCCGATGCCTTGCCTTCGGCGTCCGTTGTGCTGATCGGGTTGGCGACCTGACCCTCTCCGGCCACGACCTGCCAGGTAACCGCGATGCCCGGAACCGGGTTGCCAAACCGGTCTACCATTTGAACCACCGGCGGCGTCCGCACTGGTTGCTCTCGCCGGCCCGGCTGATCTAAGGGAGTTTGCGCAGCGGAGACGGCCGGCGCCCCTGGTGCTGCCGTACCGTGAAACTCGGCCACCTTATCCTGGCCTTCCACGCCTACCAGCGCAGCCACCACCATGTAAGAGCCGGGGACGGTGCCGAGGGTCCAGTTGGCAATAGCCTCGCCAGCCGAGTTCGTGGTGGCGGTGGTCGGATCCACCGCACCGGCTGCCGGATCGGAGAGAGCAAAGGAGACCGACAGTCCGATCATCGGGTGCTGCTCTGAGTCGAGTACCTGAACCCGCAAGGGCTTGAGCAGCTTCTCACCAACCGGCCCAGTCTGCACGTCGCCATCGACCTTGGTCAGGGCAACCGTTCGTGCTGCACTACTCGGGGACTCTGGGAGTACGAGATCGCTGCCGCAACCGAGCACGCCAAACGCGAGCACGACAGGAGCTGACCGCACGATTAGAGAGATCGTGTGAGGCATTGATTCACGCTGTCTGGAAGTTCACCGACTCGGGCAAGGTCGGAATCAACTGGGGGTGGAGCAGAATAGTCCACCTCACGACGAAGCGGTAGTGGCGCTGAGATCATGTTACCGGCCAGGCTGCACCAGCACACCGAGTCCGAAATTGATCAGTCGCTCTCGATAGCTCCCACCGGCTCGGGCGTCGTAGGTATGGCCCACCAGATCGACGGCCGGATTGAGGTAAATGTGCCGGCCGAGCCGCAGTTCATACCCGGCTCCGATGAGCCCGGCCAGGCCCGTATCTCCTACATCAAATCCGTAGTCGAAGTCCACTGCGTTCCGGCCAATTCCCACTCCACCCTTCAGGTACAGGCCGGCGGCCTTGATGGGATAGAACTGGGCCACGAACAACACGCTGCTCAGAGACTCAACTGCGTCCCCTTCTTCATTGATCCAGGAGAGAACCTCACCCCCCAGTCGCCAGTGCGACCCCACAGTGCCGCCGGCCCGGAGCGACACCGTCGGTTGATAAAAGAGGTCACTGAATCCGCTCTGTGTCACACCGACAACGTCGTTCGATTCTCCGCCGGCGCCGAGGCCCACCCCAAACCAGAACCCCCGTCGCCGAGCATCATCGACCTCGACCAACCCAGGCGGAGGCTGCTGCGCCTCTAGGCGATGTGTGGCCGGCGGAAGGACCAAAAGGAGTGAGACGCAGGGAATCAGTCTGTACACCGTTCGCAGTGACCTAGGCATGGGGGTCCTCCGCTGCCATTAGGTTTGAGATTCCTACGGCCTCACAGTCCCCGCAAGGGTCGGACCACATGGTCTTGCGCTCACGTTCGATTCTGGTAGCCGGGTTTCTGGTGGTTGCCGCCGTATGCGCGCGGCTAGGCGTCTGGCAGGTTCATCGCCTGAAGGAGAGACGCGCAGCCAACGCGGTGGCCCGGGACGCGAGGTCAGCCCCGCCAGTACGTCTCAACGGAACAACGCTGGACAGCAGCCTGGTGAATCGCCGGGTCCGAGTCGTTGGCCGGTACGACCACGAGCACGACATTGTTCTCCGCAGCCGCGAATACCGCGGAGTTCCCGGCGTCCAGATCGTGTCACCGCTGTTGCCGGAAGGCGAAGGCACCGCCGTCCTGATCAACCGAGGGTTCCTTCCCGCCCCGGACGCGGTGACCGCCGACCCACGAACCGTTCGCGAACCGGGGGTAGCTACGGTGGAGGGGATTGCGTTGCCGCTCGACTCGAGCGGAGGCGCCCCCCTCGAACGCGGAGATCAAACGACCTGGGCTCGTCTGGACGGCAGGATCCTGCAAACCAGACTACCATACCCGCTGGCCCCCTTCTACATCCGCCAGACACCGGACAGCACACTTCCCCGGTTCCCTCGCCGCCTCGAGGCTCCCTTGCTGAACGACGGACCGCATTTGAACTATGCGATTCAGTGGTTTGCCTTTGCCGTGATCGCGCTGGTCTTTGCCGGCGTGATCCTGAACCAGGGCCGTGGGTCTGAGGCGTAACCGGGTCGCCTCAGGCCCGGGGCCGTGCGCCGTCGAGCTCTTCGATGGTCTTGTTTGACGGTTGCCGGCTCTTCCGGAGACGGGCGGCGGTGGATTCGGCGCCCCGCAGGGCCCGCAGTACATTTTCGCCGGCCAGCTTCTTCAGATCGGCATCGCTCCAGCCGCGACGGATCAACTCGGCGAAGAGCTGAGGGAACTTGGAGACGTCTTCCAGGCCTTCAGGCACTGCGTCGATGCCGTCGAAATCGCTGCCGATCCCGACATGATCCACCCCGGCGACTTTGCGGGCATGCTCGATATGGTCGGCAACCTGGCCGAGGGTGGCCCGGGGCGTCGGGTGAGCTGTCTTCCATTCCTCGGACAGTCTCCGCCGCTCCGTAGTATCGCTGACCGTCGCCTTCAGCCTGGTCCATTGCCGCTGATATTCGGTATCCCATGCCGCCGCGGCCGGAGATACGAAGGCAGGCACGAACGTCACCATTATGACCCCACCGTTCCTGGGCAGCCGGGCCAGGATGGAATCCGGCACGTTGCGGGGATGATCGGTCAAGGCGCGGGCGGCCGAATGCGAGAAGATGACCGGAGCCTCGCCCACGTTCAGGGCATCGCTCATCACCGCTGGTGAAACGTGGGACAGATCCACCAGCATGCCCAGCCGGTTCATTTCGCGCACGACTTCCTTGCCAAACTCGGTCAGGCCATCGTGCCGTGCCGTGTCGAGCGCGGCGTCGGCCCAGTCCAGGGTGACGTTGTGGGTCAGCGTCATGTAGCGGGCACCCAGCTCGTAATACGACCGCAACACGCCGAGTGAGTTCTCGATCGCATGCCCTCCCTCCATGCCGAGCAGGGACGCAATACGCCCCCGCTTGAAGTCGCGCTCGATATCGTCGGCCTTGAGGGCCAGGGCGAGCCGGTCCGGGTACCGCGCGATCATCCGCCTGGCGATGTCGAACTGCTCCAGCTGAACCCGCGCGTAGCCGCTGTCCTTGATCTCGCCCGGGATATAAATGGACCAGAACTGCCCTCCGACTTTGCCTTCAATCATCCGGGGAAGATCGGTCTGCTTGGGCGAGCGGACCCGAAGATTGTAGGCGGCCACGTCACGAGGAGCTCCCTTGGCGTCTCGAATTTCCCAGGCCAGATCATTGTGCCCATCGATCAGCGGAGTCGACGCGAGAAGCTTCCGTGCGTGCTCGAGTGCGGCGTCCGACGACTGGGCAGCTGCGGAAAAGGCCATGAAGACAGTAAGAAGTAAGAGGTGAGAGGGGAGAAGGGCGCGGTTCATGTGATGTCCCGTACAAAAGGGTTCGCTGGTCTTCTGAAGTCGAACGGATTTTGACCCCTTCGCTGCGCTCAGGCCGACAATCGCTCCGTCCGTCTGGTTTCTCTGCTCTGGCCTCACCTCTAACCTCTCACCTGTCACCTCTCACCTCCCAATCTGCACCAGCTCCGGCCGCAGCAGGAACTCGGGACAGATGGTCCGGTCGTACTCGTACGGGCCGCCGGTCTCGGCATCGATCCAGGGAAAGCCTCGACATACCGCTGGATAATGAGCTTCGGCGTGGATGGTACAAACATTGTCCCGAAGAAAAACGCAGCGGCCGCCGCGAACCCGGGTGCGCCATTCGCCCCAACGGCTGCGATAGATGAGATCGGGACTGTACGCCTCGGCAATGGCAGCGGCTTCCTCTTCACTCAAGGTGACGCCGTAGGCACAGCAGGAAGAACGGTGGGGACAGGGGAAGCATGGCAGCGAGGGGATGTCACGCATGGGGCAAAGTTAGTCCGATTGGGCGAGGGTCACCACGATGGTGACGATCTCGTGCGGCGCGGCGTGAAACGGAACACTGCGGCTTCCTTCTCCAAGCCTGATGTCGTGGAGCGGATGCTCATCCGCCCGGGCGCGCCTGGCTCCGCTCACCGGGGCAGAGAGATGCCAGGTTCCCGCTGTGGGCTGGCCGGTAGCGTTATAGCAGCGGAGTGTCAGCGAACGTCCCTGTTCCGCCGGCTTGATCGCGGAGTATACCAGACCCGCGCCTTCGAGCCGGATATCGATCGCAGGCAAGCACAGAGGTGAGGCCTGGCGCAGCCACACGGGACGTACTGGAAGAAATAGATCCTCCCAGAGTTGGGGGAGATGCGTGCCGCTCTCCACCTGAGCCTGGCTCACCGGTGCCACGGCGAACTGGACCAGGTGGTGCCCCAGGCACTGCGCCGCCGGCGTGGCCACCGGCCACCCCGCATGGCCAGGGCGCGTGGCCAGGTCCTCCCGGGAAAGCTGACCGATCGCCCGGAGCACCGTCAGCAGCAGGTCGCCGTTACGCTCCAGCTCGTACTCGAAAAAACCGGGGGTCAGCAGTGCCAACCCCCGGTTCTTTGCCGCTCGGGCCACGAACCGCTGAGCCGGAGCCGTTGTCACCGGTGTCTCCCGAGGGTAGCGGCCCGCCTCGACTCCAATACCCCCCCGCGATATGGCACCAAACTGTCCTCCGGCTGTTGCAGCACCACCCGGCAAACCGGTCTTGATTCGGGCACGTAGTCGATGGTCCTCGGCCCGGTTATGGACCAGCAGCGAGCACCGAACCGCCGGGCTGCCGGCGTAAAGAGTGAGAATCAGCCTGGCCTCGATGCTTCGCCGGGCCTGGTTTCTCCGCTCCCCTTCGGCTCTCTCGAGCGTCCAGCGTAACTCCACCGCCGCGACGTACGGTCCGTCTGCCAGAACCCGAGTGGCTGTCTTCCCTGCCCGCCGCGTGATCGGATCTCGGGCCGGTGCAGCGTAGGTGTAGGTATCCCCAATATCGCCCGTGGACTCGAGAGTCAGGAGATCGGGATACCGTTGGCGGGTTCGACGGTCCGCCAGTTCGATTCTCCCTCTTGCGCCGATCCGAATCTCGATCAGGTCGTTCGCCAGCGTGCCCCCGCTGATCCAGGCGCCTTTCGCCGTCGATCGGGAACCTGGGCTCACGCCGAGGACTATCAGGCCAAGACCCGGAACTTCACGGATCTCAAAAGCAACCCTGGTCCGGTCCACGACATCCTGGTCCGGGTAGTGCCGGGCCGCGTCCAATCGCTCGTGAGCTGTTCGCTGCCCCAGCGACTGCACTGGAAGGGGGCTGTCACCGGCTACCAGATGAAAGAGAGGACTACCGACGCCCTCCCGCGGAATCTTGTTCCCGGGAGGTCCGACCAAAACGTCTCGTCGAAACCAGGTGAGGTCCGCGACGATCACACCAGATCGCGGACGAGGCACGGGGTTCCATAGCACGAGCTGCGGTTCGCCCGCTTCGGGGTTTTCGCGGACCCGATCCGGATCGTTCCCGATCAGCTCGTTCAGGCTCGAGGCCGCTATCTCGCTCGCCAGGTTGCCGGCATCCTCCAGGCGAAGTTCCACCTGTTTCGCCACGGCATCGCTGGTACAACCTGCGATAGAATCGTGAAACTCGCTCCGGAGCAGCCGGCGCCAGGCGTAGTCGAGCAATGGCCGCCGATCACCACCTCCGCGAGCCAGCACCAGAGCCACGAGTGGATCAGCCAGCGTTGCCAGCGCCAGCTCGGCCGCGGCATGCCTCCTTTTGAGCGGCGCGCGGGTCCCGTGTACTCCCTGGAGCGTCCAGGTATACCCGTAGGACCAGCGGAGCTCGCCAGCAATGACCGACACCGCCGCAGCTTCGGCTGCGGCCGCAACGAAAAAGTCATGGAGGCGGGAGATCCGGACTGCGCTGCCGGGCTCCAGCTCCCCGAGCAGCGCCTGAAGGCCCGGCATATCAGGATGCGCTGCGTGGTGGTCGGCGCCCACGAACACCGCAATCTGTCGTGTGGCCGCCCGTTCGACCAACGCCGAGCGCACGCGAGACCAGACGCGGGGCAGTCGCTCGGCGTCTGCCGGCAAAGCGGCACCGACCTCGTACCCATCGGGAGGCAGATGATAGAGGAGAATTTCCCGGCCGTCGGGGCCGCGCCAGCGATACAGATCGCGTTCCTGTCCGGGCTCACCGCCGAGCCCTCGCCAGAGCACGCCAAAACGCAGCCCGAATTCTCCCGCCAACTGGGGCAACACCGCGGGATGCCCAAACGCATCCGGCGAGTACAGCACATCGCTGCGGCCTCCGAGGAGTGCAGCGTCGGCCTGGCCCGCCAACAGATTTCGGATCAACGACTCCCCAGACGGGATCAGCTCATCGGCGAGCACATACCACGGTCCAACCTGGAGGCGGCCCGAGCGCACCAGTTCGGCCACCCGGGCCTGGCGATCCGGCCGGACCTTGAGATAGTCCTGGAGCAGGACGGTTTGTCCATCGAGCAGAAAGGTGTGTTGTGGCCCTGAGCCGAGCCGATCGAGGAGATCGTCAATCGCGGGGATGAGCCGCGCGAGGAACACTGAGTGCGGGAGGTACCATTCCCGGTCCCAATGGGTATGCGGGATCAAATGGAAGGTGTACCCGGGCATTGCCGGGAAAGCTAACCAGCCTCAGTCGTAGCCGGTGAATGGCTCGGTCTCGAACCGGCTGCCCTTGCTTCGATTTTCGAATAGATGCGTAATACGAAGACTGGTAGGGAGTCGCTCTACCCGGCTCTCGACCAGCGTGAGATTCGGATCGTCACCCAGTCCAAGCGCGTTCAGCCGGTCGGCTTCGCCCCGGGCGACGTCACCCGGTGTGGGCCGGCTGGCTGGATAGGCATCCTCGTGATGGCGGATCAGGGCTTGCCAGTGCTCGTCACCCGCCCGTTCGATCGACTCGCGGATCTGTTCCCGGGTGAATGCCATTGCTCTCTGCGTGCTCGGGGGCCAGCTCGATCAGGAAGACTGCCGAGAGGATGAGAAAGCCGCCCGCCAACGGAGCGAAACGAATGTTTCCAAAGTAGTAGCCCAGCAGAACGAACATCGCCACCAGGCCGAGGCAGCACCAGCCTGCCAGCCGACGAACCTTTTCGCCGAAGCCCATGACTCGTCTCCAGGATGGGACGATCTACTATGTAGAAGGGGGCCTGGTTTGGCTGTACGTCAGGTCACGTGGAGCCGGTGACAGCCAGCAGGCGGGAAGCTGCGTTGAACCGATCCCAGTCGAGGAGGCGGCTAGCCGAGCGCTGCGGGACCGGCATCCGCCCGTCCGCACTCATGGTCAGCGGGATCACATCTGCCTCCCGTCCGAACCAGCGGGTGCTCGGCTCCAGATCCGACGGGTAGACGAATCCGGGAAGGGCGGCGGCCGCTATGGCCGACTGGGAACCGATACCCGACTCCGGCATGGTGCCGGCCCACAACTCGGCGCCGAAGGACCGAGCCAACGGATAGATCCGGCACAGCTCGGTCAGGCCGCCGATCCGATGAACCTTGATGTTCCAGATCCGAGGTCCGTCCAACTCGGTGATCTGCCGGGCGGCTCGGGCGTCGTGCAGCGTTTCGTCGATGCACACCGGGGTCCGCAGCTCCCGACTGAGCCGCGCATGACCGACCAGCTCGTCGGGGGGAAGCGGCTGCTCGATATACAAGAGATCGTAGTTGTCCAGATCGCGCAGCGTCGATTCGTGCTGGGGCCACTCGTAGGCTCCGTTGGCATCCACCGTGAGCGGCAGGCCCGACCCGGACATCGCGTCCCGAGCCGCTTTGACCGCCACGCTGTCCCAGCCTGGAGCAATCTTGATCTTGACTCGACGGTAGCCGCGGGTCAGCGCATCATCGATCCATCGGCGCAGGGTCTCCGGTGAACGGTCCGCCGGAATTCCCAGCGCGACCCCGCACTCGAGATCGGATGCTGCTTCCACCTGGAGGCGTGCCGCCAGGAGTTGCGCTAACCCCGTACCCTGCCGAGCGGCCTCGAGGTCCCACATCGCGGTGTCCACTGCCGCCCGAGCAAATCGATTGCCTCGAATTCCGTTGCGGAGCAGGGCGTCGGCGGATTGGGGCGAATCGGGCTGAGCCTTGAACACGCGCGGAATCAAGACCTGCTCCAGCAGGTGTCGGGCTCCGGCCAGCGTCTCCTCCGAGTAGAAGGGCAGCTCGAATGGAGGAGATTCGCCGAATCCGAGGTTTCCCGCCTCGTCCCGGAGCAGCAACACCAGGGATCGCCGGTGAGTCATGGTGCCACCGGAAATGATGAACGGCTCCACCAGTGGCAGAGTCAGCTCGTACAGCTCGATTCGTTTGAGTGCCATGGTAGGCCTACGTCACTAGAGTCCGAGGGTCTGCAGGTCGAGGAACTTGAGCTCCCCACCCTGCCGCTCCAGCCGGCCGGCGGCCTCCAGATCGAGCATGCCGGCAATGAGCCCGTCCTTCGGGTCGAACACGAGCGCGTGTAGCGCCCGCTGGGGACGGGACCCACTGGTGGCGGGGTATTCCGACAGCGGGAGCTGGAAGAACGTGTGGAGCTGCGCGCACTCGCAGCCGAGCCGGGCGTACTCCAGGAGCATCCGCCCGCTACAGACGTTTCCACTGGCTGCCAGCGGCGGCAGCGGCAACTCACGGCGTCGGGCCAAAGCGAGAACCCGGAGGTTCCGATCACTCAGGTCATGCCCCCCGAAGGCAACGCCCGCGTCCGGATCCCATAAACGATTGAACACTACGAGGGCATCAGCCGCTCTCGCCGCCTGCAGCATCTCCAGCTGGAACGCATCATCGAAGCGCGCGTTCATCACCTTCAGGGCGAGTCGGACCGGAGTGGGTGTGCCGCCCCGAATTTGATCCGGTACCTCTCGGAGCCAGCGGAGAATCTGTTCGCGTTCATCGGCCAGACTATCGCCGGCCAGTGTAGGGGAAAAATCTTTTTCCAGGAGGAGCGTCCGGTTTCCCCAAGCGAAAGCCAGCTGCTCGGTCGTGTGCTGGTACTCAGCCCTACGAAACGGCTCGCTCAGCCGGGGCAGGTGGTACTTCCCCGATGGAACGGCGAGGAGCCTGCCGGAGCGGGTGAGATCGCCGGCGGCACGCACCAGAGAGAGATACTCGTCGAAGGAGCGGTCCCAGCCACGCCCCTTCCAAGTCACTGTCCATCCCTCCTGTCCGGCATGCGAGCGGCGGCGCTCCACCTTCATTCGGGATTCGTGAATGGCCCATGCCGCCATGGCTTGCTGACCGGCGGGATCTTCGGCGATCACGGTCTTGAGCACGACAAAGGCGAGGCCGGCGGCCTGATCAGTTTCCAGCTGCTCCAAGTTCAAGGACAGCTGACCGGACCCCTTGCCAATGGGGTGCGGAATGGGATGGTCGAGATACCTGGCGCTGAGATCGATCCGGTAGGAGTCGCGCACGTGTTCGGCAAACTCGCGGGGAAGCTCGCGCTTGAAGCGCTCGAAATCACGCTCGAGTCGCTCGCGCATCCCGGACCATGCGTTCGACCGCCGCCCGTTCCTCGATGGGCAGTGGAGGACCCCACGGATCATCGCAGGCCTCCAGCGGGATCGCTCCTTCCGCCGCAGCTGCCCAGAGCATCCGGCGGATATAGCCCTCCATCGGGTGGATGAAGGTGGTCTGACCGAACCGGTCGCATAACTCGGACAGGACCACGAAGCGGTGCCAGTCTTCCGCCTGCCGGGCACGCAGAAGATCGGCCTGTAGGTCGGGCAAGGCAGCTCCCATACCGATCAGCGCGGCGCGGGCGCCCAGGAGCAGCGAGTAGCCCAGGAAGCGATCTTCGCCGGTGATGAGGATCTTGTCGGGATGCTGGCGCAGTACGTTCGCGAGGCGCTGGAAGGTCATGACGGAATCCAGCGTCGCCACCTTGATGCCGATGACGTTGGGCAGCTCGAGAATCCGATGCACCGTCGGGTCGTCATAGGCGACTCCCCCGGCGGCTTCGTAGAGGTAGAACGCGATGGTCGGAAGCTCCCGGCTCAGCCTCTGATGGTACCCCACGGGATCGCGTGCCTCAGGAAAGGCGAGCAGAGCGTCGGCCTTGCCCCGCCGGGCCTCTATCGCCATGGAGATGTCCCGGGCGCCGGCCACGATCAGCCGGTCGGGCAATGCGTCGCGCCACGCATCGAGCACCTCCCGGCGCTGCTCACTGCTCAGGTGCGGGCCCCGGCCGGTGTGGGCCCAGACAGCGACGCCGGCCACCGGCTGTCCTGCCATCCAGCGGGCGTAGGCTCGCTGAGCCGCAGTGTCCAGGCTGGATCCCCGGAACGGCACCGGCACCGCCGGAATGAGACCCCCTTCGAGTCGCTCCACCAGGGTGCTCAGGAGGTGATCCTCATGGGCTGACCCGGTGCCGGCGACTCGGCCTGGTGAGTGACTGCCGATCGATCGTAGAGGCGTTGCCCGATTCGATGGCGGAGCGCTGGTCGGTGGAAAGCTCAAGAAGATCGAGCTTGGCGACGCTGGTCTCGGGCAGCCGGAGCGGCTGTCCGGTGCCGAAGAGAAACCGTTCAGCGCCCACCGTCTGCAACAGAGTCTGCAGGTGATCCTCGGGAGGGCCCCAGATCCAGCAGATATCCCACCAGAGCCGGGAGGACTCCTCGGGTGTCGATCCGAAGTGCACTTCCTCTACGAAGCCCCGGTCAGCGTGGGTAATGATGATGCGCGCTGCCGGATCGACTCGAATAAGTGATCGGACCGCAGCTGCGGGCAGCTCGGCAGCGCGATCGTTGGGGTGGCGCTGGCGCGCGTCTTCCAGTCGTACTGCCAGCATCAGCACAACATCTGCGGCGGCGCAGGCCTCGACCAGAGAGCGCATTTCACTGCCGGCAGGATCCAGACTGTAATAGGTCGGATCGCAACGAACGGCCGGTGCGTCGTTGTCATGGGCCTGCCGGATCACAGCCTCCCACCCTGCAAGCCCAGGATGGACGGCCAGGACGGGGCGCAAGCGCTCATGCCTCTCGGCCATCTCACGGAGCCATGGGTTTCCTTCCGCCGGACTCCGCCAGAAGACACTCGGAAGGTGGCTGACCCAAGCCTGATCCACTGAGACCCTGTCCATGGCCTGGAGCACCGACTCGACGGATGTACCGGGCACCCGGCGATAGGGGTAAGCGCCGACAAAGCAGTTGACGTCGGTTCGCATCAGAGGGAAGGAAAGGCGCTGGGAGGAAAAATGCGGGCGGCGTTGCGCCAGGCAGTCAGCTCCAGGTCGGCGGGCGACAGCAGATGTTCCAGGTAACGCAGCTTAGCCCAGCCGGTGTCGATCGTCAGATCACAGCCCCAGAGCAGCCGCTCGGGTCCAACCGCGTCGAGGCAGGCCTCGAGCATGCCGCCATCCACGCCGCTGCCCGAGAGGTCGACATACACATTGGAGAGATGCCGCACGGCGGCCAATGAATGGACCCAGTCGCCGCCGCCGCCAATGTGGGCCAGCAGGAAGCTGACCTCGGGATGGCGGGCCGCTAATGCACCCAGCTCGGCACCATCGCTGGCCTCCTGCCCGGGATAGTCCCGCCGCCGATGCTGCCAGATGTGATGCAGCACGGGCACACCTCGCTCGCGCGCTACCTGACAGATCGGATCGAGCAGCGGATCGTCGGCCCTTCGGCTGGCCGCGAGCTTGATCCCGATCATGCCTGCGTCGAGACATCGGGCCAGCTCGGCCTGGGCGTGCCGCTGAAAATTGGGATTGACGACCGCGTAGCCCCGGATCCTGCCCGGATGGCTCCACTGCAGGTTCAACAGGAAATCATTGCCGTACTGGATATCGGCCGGGGACGGGAAGTAAATCGGAGAAGTGGCGCCCCAACTGCCGAGAATCGACGCCACGTGTACCGTGATGCCGACGCGCTCCCCGGCTTGCAACCGGCTGGCATTGCGCTCGCGCCAATCGGTGCGAGGGGAGCGGTCGTGAAGAAAATGGGCGTGGATATCGATAAGCACCCGTCGCTTCCTTTATTCCTCCTCCTCAGACGGCTCCTGGGGCAGGCCGCCGAGTCCCGCTTCAGTTTCATCGCGGACGGTCAGATCGAGATCGGCCTCCGCCGCTTCCTCCTCCTCCAGTGTGCCATCCTCGTCGTCGACATCATCGAGCCCATCGACGGTTTGTTTTCGCGGTGACATGTCGCCCTCCATTGCGGTAAGAAACCAGCTACCTCTCCAATCTAGGCAGGTTTGGCAGAGGTCGAGAGGGCCTCCCGGAGTACCTCGAGCGAGCGGTCGACGGTCGAGGTTTCGTGGGCCAGCGAGACGAAGTTGTAGGCCGAGCGCTTGAAGAGGAGACCGGCATGGGCGCAAGCGGCCGTGACTGAGCGCGACACCATGTCATTCTCGTAGTGCAGGAAACACATCTCGGGGATACCACTCACGCCGATTACCAGGTCGGCATGGTCCTGCTGAAGGAGCTTCAGACCCTCGATCAGGCGCCGACCCATGCGGTTCAGGTAGTCGGGAACCTGCTGATCAACCATGACCTGGAGAGTTGCACGCGCGGCGGCCAGGGAGACGAATTCAGTCGAGAGGGTGGAAGAGATCCAGGTGCGCACAGCTGCGCTCATGACTTCCCGCTTGCCGCCAACCGCCGCCAAGGGCAGACCATTCGCCAGCGCCTTCCCCATAACGGTCAGGTCGGGGCGGATCCGATAGCGCTCGGAGGCGCCGCCGACAGCCAGCCGGCAGATCGTCTTGATCTCGTCCACGATCAAGAGCGCCCCGCTCATGGCCGTTTCTTCCCGAAGGACCCGCAGCCAATCGGCGTCCGGTTCCGCCACCACAACCGGCTCGAAGACCACTGCTGCCAGGCGATCTCCCGCCTCCCGGATCAGCTCCTGAGATCGGGCCGCATCATTGAACGGCAGCTCCGAGTAGAGGGCCCGGGTAGATGGAGGAACCCCTGCGGTTCCCTGGCACCAGTCGAGCCAGCCGTGATACCCGCAGCCCAGCACCTGGTCACGGCCGGTGGCCACCCGTGCGAGGCGGACAGCGGCCGCCATGGCTTCGGCCCCGGTCTTGAGAAAGCGAACCTGCTCGATCCAGGGTATCAGCCGGCATATCTCTCCGGCGACCTCCTCTTCCACCATGGGCGCGAGGGGTCCTACCACACCATTCTGGAGGGCTTCGGACGCGGCGCGGGTCACCGCTGGGTGCCCGTAGCCGAGCGCAACCGAGCCGAGCCCCATGATGAAATCGACGTACTCCCGTCCTCGCTCGTCCCACACCCTGCAACCGGATGATCTGGTCATCCGGAGCGGCAGATCCGGATCCGCGCCCCCGAACAGAGTCTCAGGGCGCTTGCTGCCGGTCGAGGTAAAGCCGGGAATATGGTCGGTCAACGCGCCTCGCGTGCTGGAAGTCAGGCGAGCTCGAGAGTGCCGAACCGCGCCGGGTCCTGCCGGTCACCCCTGAGATACACCCAACCACCGCCGCCACTCCACACCAGCTGGCCGACACGGCGCAGCCGCTCGGGCAGCATCTGGTTGACCAGCAAGTCGAAGCCGACGGCATCTCCGGCTCGGAGGTCGGCCCATTGCGGTATCGCGAGAGCAACAGTGAGAAGGTAACCCGCATCCGTGCGCGCCCAGTCTCCCCGAACAACAGCTCCCTTGCCTACTGTGCCCTCAATCCCGCGGACGCTGAGACCGCCCTTGGAGGATGGTACGATCAGAAGTCCGAGTACGGAGCCGTCGCGGGGTAATCGGATGTAGAGTTGAATCCCGTCGGCGTGAATCTCGTCAGGCTCGTTGTCCAGCAGGAGCGGTGGCGTATCCGGATCCCGGATCACCAGCTCGGGCTTGGTTACCTCCAGGGCCAGGTACACACCTTCGTCGCCCCAATTCACGTAGGCACGAGCCGAGAATTCTTCGGGCCCAGCGTAGGGTTCCTCGCTTCGGCGATACTGGTCCTCGTGGTCCAGCTCCAGCGGGTCCCTGGTGTCGAAGCCCTCCAGCGTGCCGTCCACCGGGGGCGGCTCAGCCAGCTGATGGGCGACGCCCTGCGCCACGAGCGGCCGGTTCTGCATCAACGGCTGGAATGGCGGCGCGTGCTTGCGTGCGCCACGGAGTCGCACGGTGTCTTTTGAGGTCCGAATCTCCCAGCCTTCCACTGTTGCCACGTGCCGCTCCAGGCCGGTCTTCGTCTCCACTTCAATTCCGATCTCGGTGGCTCGCACACCGAGAACTGAAGCCGCGGAGCCGGCCGGCTCCAGCACCGTCACGATTCGGGAGTTCCGGCCGGTGCAGCGGATCAAGTAGAAGGGAAGCAACCCGGCAGTGCCCGGGGCGCCGGGGGCACGGGCCCGAAGAAATTCGCCGGAAAAGTCGAGAACTACGCTGAGCTGTGCTCCGCTGCCGGCCGAGGAGGTCAGTCGAACTGCTTGTCCCTCTGGGGCAACAAGACGCTCCACGTCACGAAGGAACTCGTCTCCCAACTCAGCTGGCACCCAGCTGCCCACCGGCTCGACGTCAGCACGCCCGCTGAGATGCAGCGGGAGCTCGAGCACGTGGTCCTCGGTCGCGGTGAGCTCGAGAACGTCGAGAGTGTAAGTGGGACCCGCGATCAGACTGCGGGTCAGGTCGCCGTATCGGCCTCTGGCCCAGGCCCATTCCCCCCGTTGCTCAAAGTTGTCGCAGACGGCGTCACCGGGCGGCTGGGAAACTCCGTCCAGCCGCGGAGCGTTATGCGCCAGGGTCGAGCGGTACCAGAACAGATCGCGCGCCACATACGAGCCGGTCCCGAAGTCGGGCAGCCAGTACTCGCCTGCGGCGTGAAAGATCAGATTCAGCCGATCCGGGTGGCCGTGCCCTCCGCCGTACGCGCCACACTCGAGGCTGGCATAGCGATCCGCAGCCCGCAAAACTGCGAGGCCCTGCCCTTCGATGAAGACGCTGGCAGGCGACCACGAGCCGCTGCCGGGCGGCAGCGTGGGGAGAATTTCCAGCAACGACCACCAGGAGAGATCGGCTCGGCTGCGGCGGGACGGGACGACTTCTCCGGCCTCGTGCAGATAGGCATCGAATGTCTGGGCCGGTGATGCCGGTGCCTGGTAAAGCAACCGGAGCCAATCCCAGAGCTCGGTCTGAGGAGCACCCGCTCGCTCCAACCGGGCCAGACCGACTTCCCACAGCTCGAGATACATCGGCTGGGCCAGCGACACGCCAAAGCGGGAATCCTTGCGAGCCGGGAAAGCGCCGTCGGGCAGAGCGGTCAATGCCGGTGCGCGAAGCGCGGCGCCGAGCCGAGCTGCGAGCTGAGGGTCGGCCAGCATGTCGACACCGGCCTGGCGGGCCCAGCCCATTGCGACGAGCTCGCCGCGCAGAGCAAACAGGTGGTAGTTGTCGCCCTCGAACCACATTCCGTCAGGGCCGAATCCCTGGAGGAGGTGGGTCAAGATCCCGGAGCGGCCCTCGATGGTCCGGGTTGCCAACTCCTCATCCTCAAACCAGACGGCAACGCCGCTGAGCGCAGCATTGTGCCAGGTTTGCCGGTTGGATAGACCCTCATCGAAGTCGGCGATGAGATTGGTGGCTTCATCAGCCACGGACGAGACGACCTGTTCGCTATCGGGCTCCAGCAGGCCTGCGTCGCGCAGTAGCATGGCGGCGGCCAGGTAGTTGGTCAGCCAGATGGACTCGAGATAGGTAGAGAAGAAGAGGCGGCTGGGCCCGAGGACGTTATCCCGGTTGGGATACTCCTGATAATTCCGGTAGGCCTGCAGGAGAGCGTTGGCCCGCTGTGCAGGAGGCTCCATGCTTCCCATGACGGCCACTGCCGCGAGATGCGCCGCGCGCTCCGCCACCCACAGGTGTTGGTAATGGGCCCAGGCACGGTCGTGCCGCACGCCGGAATACTGCCGGCCACACCGGGAACACCGGTGCTGTCCCGGACTCCACGGGTCAAAATCGAGCCGGGTGCCGTCGTCAGGACAGACTCCGCCATCAACAGTCAGCATGGCCTTGGCAGCCGGCACCAGCGGCATGCGCTGCAGAGCCGGGCTTGCCCGGGCTGTCAAGCGGTCGAGCAGTGCCGTGAGCTCCGGCGCGGCAGCGATTTCCTCTTGCCGGGTTTGGAGCTCTTCAGCCGTCAGCACAGGTACACCCCTCGCATGGCCCAGCCAACCGGGAGGATTCGGGCGCCGAACTCTCGCGCCGCGGCAATCATATCTGCCGGATCATCCGGCGCCAGAAAAAACATGCATCCCCCGGCGCCCGAGCCGGCTGCCTTGCCGCCGAGTGAGCCGGCGTCGATCATGATGCGCTCGAGCTTGGCCATTTCAGGACTAGACATCCGCTCGTCCAGCGCCAGCTGATGTTGCCAGTTGTCCGTCAGGAGCCGGCCCATGCGGACGAAATCGGCGGCAACCAGGGCTTCCGCCATGCCCTCCGCAACGTCTTTGAGCCCATGCAGCGCGGCGTGAACGTTGGCATCGCCTTGCTCATACGCACGCATGACGCGTTGAATAGTGGTGCCGGAGAACCGGGAAGCGCCGGTATAGCACAGCACCAGTCGCCGAGCCAGGTCAGCCATGAACTCGGGAGTGAGCCTGAGACGCTGGACCTCGGCCTGCGGGTCGCGGAACGTCAAACGAAGAAACCCTCCATACGACGAAGCGAACTGATCCTGGCGCCCACCGGGAATGGCCGCCTCCACCGCCTCGAGGTGACAGGCAGTCTCGGCGATCTCGAACGGATCGCGGGTCTCGCCCCGTGCCGCGCTCAGGGCAGCCACCAGTGCCACGTCGAGCGCGCCCGAGCTACCCAGCCCGGAACCGGGGGGAGCGTCGGACCGGGTCAGGAGCGTGCAACCGCCCACCGGGAGCATCCGGAGACCAGCCTTGAGCAGATCCAGCCGTCCGTTGCGCACCAGGCCGGCGGAGTCACTGACTTCCAGCTGATCGTTCAAGTCGTGGGACACGAGACGAAATCCGGTGCCGCCCAAACTCACTTCAGCGCGGGCGAAGAGCCGAATCGCGGCCGTCACCACCACGCCCCCCTCGCGGGATGAGAACGGAGGAACATCGGTCCATCCTCCAGCTAAATCCAGACGAACCGGCG
>Ga0307409_100000106_pt1 | contig 30264 bp, 30 predicted proteins | sample 322Ometagenome_2_FD_203888 | JGI IMG/M metagenome (GOLD analysis project Ga0307409, IMG submission 203888) | Maize rhizosphere microbial communities from greenhouse at UC Davis, California, United States - 322HYB-O-2 | ecosystem: Host-associated > Plants > Roots > Rhizosphere > Soil | place... | reverse complement strand
AGGCCTCAGCCCATGCATGCAAGTCGGTGAAATCTTCGGTGGGACCGCTCGGACCTTCCAGACTCGGCTGGTCTGGGGCCAGCTGAACCAGATACCCCGAAACAAATCGGGCCGCCAGCCCGCAGTGACGTAGTGCCGTTACTAATAGCCAGGCCGAATCTCGGCAGGACCCGATCTGACGATCAAGGGTCTGATCAGGGGTCTGAACGCCGTGTTCCATCCGGACCGAATAGGCGACATCGCCATGGACGGCAGAATTCAGCGCGCCAAGGAACTGAATCGTCGATTGTCCGTCGGGCTCTGGAGCGGTCGTGCCCACCCAGTCGTCGAAGATCGGGCCACGGGCCGCGGCGGGGATGTCGAGGTAGGGCTTGAGATCGGTGGCAAGCTCCGCTGGATATTGAAACGGATAGTTCTCGGCATAGCCCTCGATAAAGAAATCGAACGGGTTGATCGTCCGCATGTCCGCGACCAGGCCCACGGTGATTTCGAGCTCGCGGGCTTTGCCGCTGAACACCGCGCGCGCCAGGTAGTTGCCGAAGGGATCCTGCTGCCAGTTGAGGAAATGGTCGGACGGAGAGATCGTCAGGGAGTACGCCTCGATCGGCGTCCGCGAATATGGCGCGGGACGCAACCGGATGACATGCGGCCCGATCGCAACTGGCCGATCGAACCGATAGGTCGTACGGTGCTCGAGCGCGATCTTCATCTAGTACCGATAGTGATCGGACTTATACGGTCCGCCGACGTCTACGCCTAAGTAGGCAGCCTGCTTGGGCGTCAACTCGGTCAGATGTACTCCCAGCGCATCGAGATGCAGTCGGGCGACCGTCTCATCGAGGTGCTTAGGGAGTGTGTAAATCCCGAGCGGATACTCCTCGGGCTTGGTAAAGAGCTCGATTTGAGCAAGCACCTGATTGGTGAATGAGTTGCTCATCACAAAGCTGGGATGTCCGGTGGCATTGCCGAGATTCATGAGTCTGCCTTCGCTGAGCACGATGATGCTATGAGGCTCGGCGCCGTTCTCGGCAAACTGCCACTCGTCGACCTGCGGCTTGATGTTGATCTTCGTTGCGCCCGGCAGCGCGGCCAGGCCCGCGATGTCGATCTCGTTGTCGAAGTGCCCGATATTGCACACGATCGCCTGATGCTTCATGCGCCGCATCTGGTCCGCGGTGATCACGTCACGGCAGCCGGTCGCGGTGACGTAGATGTCGGCGAGGTCGAGTACGTCCTCAAGCCTGGCCACCTGGAAGCCGTCCATCGCTGCCTGCAGCGCGCAGATCGGGTCGATCTCGGTAATGATCACCCGGGCGCCCTGGCCGCGAAGCGAGTCGGCACATCCCTTGCCGACGTCGCCGTAGCCGCACACGACAGCAACCTTGCCGCCGATCAGGACATCAGTTGCCCGGTTCAGGCCGTCGATGAGGGAATGCCGTACGCCGTACTTGTTGTCGAACTTCGACTTCGTGACCGAGTCATTGACGTTGATGGCCGGGAACATCAAGGTGCCGGCACGCATCATTTCGTACAGGCGATGGACGCCGGTGGTGGTCTCCTCGGTCACGCCCTTGATGGCATTGGCCACCTCGATCCAGGACCGTCCTGCTGCCAACGTTTGGCGTAGCAGCCCCAGGAACACTTTCCACTCATCTGAATCGTCTTCCGAGGCCTCTGGCACCTCTCCGGCCTTTTCAGCCTCAGCGCCCTGGTGTACGAGCATCGTGGCATCGCCGCCATCGTCGAGGATCATGTTGGCCAGCTCACCCGCGGGCCAGTCGAGAATCTGCTTCGTGCACCACCAGTACTCCTCCAAGGTTTCGCCCTTCCAGGCAAACACCGGTACGCCCATGGGATCCTCCGGCGTACCGTGCGGCCCAACGACAACGGCGGCAGCGGCATGGTCCTGAGTGGAGAAGATGTTGCAGCTTGCCCATCGCAGCTCTGCGCCCAGCGCCACCAGCGTCTCGATCAGCACGGCAGTCTGCACGGTCATGTGGAGGGAGCCGGCAATTTTGGCGCCTGTCAAGGGCTTGGAGTCGCCGTACTGAGCGCGCATCGCCATCAAGCCCGGCATTTCATGCTCTGCCAGGCTGATCTCCTTACGTCCGAACTCAGCGAGGGTCAGGTCGGCAACATGAAAATCCATGATGGGAAGCCTAGGGGAGGCGACCGATATCCAAAGAATCTTCATCGCTTCGCGATGCGTTATGCGTCACAGCTGGCTGGATCTCCGGGCGTACGTTTCGCACCAAACCTGCGCTAACCCCACAATTCAGCCCACCAAGGCGTACGTCCGCCGCCAAAGGTGCGCTAACGTCCAGGGCGCGTGTCAGTGGCTGGGCGCGGCCGGGCGCTCTGGCCTAGGGGCCGGAACATGATCCGGGTCGTAGATGTCCGGCTCCAGATAAAGCGCGGTCACCATCGGCTCAGCCTCGCGGATCTTGACCTCGGCCCGATCGATCGTGTCCGTCACCTCAACGGCAGTATCACAAGGGACGACGGCGATCTTGGCAGCCACCAGCACCTCTTCCGGCCCGAGGTGCAGCGTTTTCATATGGATGATTCGCTCTACGCCCAAGGTGTCAGCAAGCGCTCGCTCTATCCGATCAACGACTTCGGGGCTGGCCGCCTCACCGAGCAGCAGGCTCTTGGTCTCGATAGCCAGAGCGATCGCCACCGCAACCAGGAGCAGCCCGATCATGACCGTACCGAGCACGTCGTACAGGCCGTTGTTAGTCAGCAGCGTCATGCCGACGCCGAAGAGCGCAAAAACCAATCCCACCAGCGCGGCGAAATCCTCGAGCAAGATCACCGGCAACTCCGGCGCCTTGGCGGCGCGAATGTACTTGCTCCAGGTTTGCTTGCCGCGGGTCTTGTTCGACTCCCGGATAGCGGTCCGGAATGAGAGGCTTTCGGCCACGATCGCTCCCACCAAGATCACCACCGGAACCCACCACCACCTGCTTTCCAGCAGCTCGTTGGGATGTCCTTCTTGGATCTCATGCCACTTGTGGTACGCCTCGTACAGCGCAAAGAGCCCGCCAACGCTGAACAACACGACCGAAACGATGAAGCCGAAGATGTACCGCTCCCGGCCGTAGCCAAAAGGATGCTCTTCGGTGGCCTGCTTTTGGGAACGCCGCCCGCCAACCAGCAGCAGCACCTGGTTCCCCGAGTCGGCAACCGAGTGAATGGCCTCAGCCAACATCGATGAGGCCCCGGTGAGCACCCACGCACCGAACTTGGTCAATGCAATGAAGCAGTTGGCGATCAGCGCGGCAATGACCGCCTTGGTTCCACCCTCTGCGCTCACAGGTGAATCCTGCCAGAGATAGAAACCCGTCAGCGTTCCAGGCTGCGGCCGAGGCCGACAGAGAGATATACCGCGGCGAACATTCCGGTCTGCAGCAACGTTGCATACCGCTCGACATCCGAGCCTGACCAATGTGCGATCGTGCACACGCGTACGTCGTTGCGCTCCGCAGCTGCTACCAGCCGCTGATGATCGGTACGGATCAGGCTCTCGGTGTTGCCGTCGTCGAGAAGCACCAGAGTTGGCCGTCGATCAACCGATATCTGATCTTCGAACGGGTCTGCAAAAGGATCGCGAGGTGCGGTGGACTCCAAGATCGGCACCAGCGCGTCGGCATCGGCCGCCAGCGCAGCGCGGCCGCTGGCGGCCCGGAGCGCTTCGGCGATTCGGCGACTGGCCCGGGCAGCAAGGACCGAACCACCCCAGACGAGCGGCTGGGCGTCGGCCAGGCCCATGGCGAGATCCTTGGCGGGGTTTTCAGCAACATCGGCGAACGGCGAACAATCCTCGGCCACCCGATCCATTGCATCGGCGACCAGCTCCGGACGCACCTCAGGGCCGAGCTGCATCTTGTGCAACCCATCCAGCACTACGATGGCCGCCGCCAACGGATCAGCAGTTGCGGTCGGCAAGATGATCGTGGATCGGGACGCCGCGTGCTCAGCGATCATCGACGGTCGTGGACAGGCGATCAACAATTGGCTGCCGCGGCGTACCGCCTCGTGCACCGTGGCGATCACACCGGCAGCTGCGCTCTCGCTTGCCATCACCACGACGAGGTCCAAAGCGCCAACCCACCCGGGGAGGCCGTGGGTCGGCCAGGCTACGAACGGCACGGGGCAGACCGGTTCCAGCATCGCCCGGATGAAACGCGCTTCTGTCCCGGTGGCGATCACGGCGCGGGGGCGCGGCAATCCGCGCAGTTGATTGATCGGCTCCATGGAATCGGCCGTCTCGCGGCGTACCCGCGCGCCGGCTTCGGCTAGTCTGCGCAGGATCGCATCGACTCCGGCCAGCGCCCGTTGATCCTCCAGCCAGGAGTCGTTGAAGATCGACATCACCGATCCGGTCAGCTCGCCGCACCGTCAGCACGAGAGCCGGGACGACGAGCCTCCTCGATCAGTAGCACCGGAATCTGCTGCCGTACCGGATAGGCCAGCCCACAGTCGGCGGCCAGGCAGACTAGCTCGTCGCGCTCATGATCAACAGCAAGCGCCCCATGACAGTTGGGACAGGCCAGAATCTCCAGCAGCTCCGGAGCCAGTTCGACTGCCATGCTCCCTCCTCCTCCGCCTATGCGCGGATCAAACCTAGCGTCTCGTCACGCAAAGCCTCCATGGTTTGCTGGCTGGCGGCCTCCACATTCAATCTGAGCAGTGGTTCGGTATTGCTCGGTCGCACATTCACCCACCAATCCGGACCGGTAATGGTCAGCCCGTCGAGTCGATCTTGCTCGCCGCGACCGGCGAAGGCGGCAGCGACTCGTTCCATGATCATTTGCTGGTCATCCACTCGGCTGTTGATCTCTCCAGAAGCCGCGTAGCGCTCGAAGCGAGCGACCAGCTCTGACAGTGGGCGATCCGAATGGCCGACAGCGGCCAGCATGTGGAGCGCAGCCAGCATCCCTGTGTCGGCTCCCCAGAAGTCGCGGAAGTAATAGTGCGCGGAGTGTTCGCCACCGAAGATCGCATTGTGTTCGGCCATAGCGGCTTTGACGAAGGTGTGGCCCACCTTGGTGATGACGATCTTGCCGCCAGCGGCTTCCACGACCTCGGGGACAACTCGTGAGGTGATCTTGTTGCAGACAATGGTGGCCCCCGGCTCGCGGGCAAGCTCGTTGCTAGCAATCATGGCCGTGACTGCTGACGGACTGACCACCTCGCCGCGCTCATCGATGATGAAGCAGCGATCAGCGTCACCGTCGAAGACCAGTGCAAGATCAGCCCCGTGATCATGGACAGCCGCTTGGGCGTCGAGAAGATTCTCCGGCTCGAGCGGATTCGGGGGGTGGTTGGGGAAGCTACCGTCGAGCTCGGTGAACAGGCCGATCAGTTCAAGATCATTACCGCCGAGCACGGCGGGCAGGGTGTACCCGGCCATCCCGTTGCCCGCATCGGCCACTACCCGCAGCCGCCGGATGCCGCCCATGTCGACAAGGGAGTGCAAGTGGGCAGCGTACGCGGACAGCACGTCTTGCTCAGTACGCGTGCCACGGGTCGCTGCTGGCTCGGGCTCTGTTCCGGCGGCGCGCTCGGCGATCTTGATCAGGTCGGCTGAGGTGATCGGCTTGGCCCCTGCCAAGCAGAACTTGATTCCGTTGTATTCGGCGGGGTTGTGGCTCGCGGTGAACATTGCGCCTGGAAGATCGAGCCACCCGGAACCGAACCACAATTGGTCTGTACTCGACAGCCCGATGTCGATCACATCGACGCCGCGGCTCAACACACCATTGATGAAGGCGCCGGCCATTCGGGGACCACTGATGCGCATGTCGCGACCTACCACCAGCGCACGGGCCGTCTGAAGATCGAGGACATCGACGGCCGCAGCCCCAATGGCGTACGCACCGGCGGCGTCCCACTCCGGGTCTGATCCCTCGGTGATGCCGCGGATGTCGTTAGCTTTGAAGATCCCCCGCTTAATCATGGCGTGAGAATCCTAGACTGCCCGAGACGACTCAGCTTGCTCCGGGATCGGCAAGAACCGTCAGATGTCCGCGGCGTGCCAGTTCGACCAGGCCATTGTGGCTGCGTTGAGTCTCCATGGTTGTTCCTGGCGGGCCGTCGTACGCCAGCCCCGCGTCACGTACCGCGTCGGCAAGGGCCAGCAGATCATCAGTGCTCGGTTTCGGCTCTTCCTCGATGGCCAGTCTGATCACCTCCCAGCCCCGGGGCGCCGACAGGGTCTGGGCGTGCGATTGGCAAAGGTCATAGCAGTGCGGCTCGACTTGATTTGCCAGCGGTCCGAGAACCGCGGTGGAGTCTCGATAGGCATAGGTCAATGTCGAAGTGGCCGGATTGGGGCATCCTGCTCGAGAACAGCGACGCGACCTCACCTGCCTGACGGTACTCCGGAGACGGGTTCGATCGTGGGAAGAACAGCCGTGTCCGAGAGAAGCGAGCCGTTGGACACATCCCGCGCAGCCGAGCGGAGCAGTGCCATTGAACACTGCAAGCGCCAGCGAGCGGAGCAATCAAATACAGTGCTGACGTGTCCAGTCGGCGTCGCGACCGTCATGGCCGCGGCCTGCGCGGACCTCTGTCGTTGCCCAACTCTTTAACCTCGCGTCGCGCTCAGCCGCCGCATCCGATTAGCAAGGCTGATTTCTTCACCGAGGCAGTGCACGACGCCGTCGACCGCGTGGGACTGCAGTGTCCAGATGCGCTTGTTGGGATCACATTCGGCATCGAGGACGTGCCACACTTCGACGTCGCCTGGTCTGCTGATCAGGTTCCGCTGGCTGCTGCACTTGAGGGAACCGCCGATCAGCCGAGCCAGGTTGTCATCTATCGCAGGCCGCTGGAACATCGAGCGGTGAGCCGTCGGGGCCTGCGGATCCTCGTCTATCGCACGATTGTGGAACAACTGGCGGCATTGACGGGCCGCAGCGTCGAGGAGATCGATCCTGACGGCGCTGGCACGGAGGACGACTGAGCACTCCGCTGGTTTTGCATCACTCGCGTACTTGCAGGTGACGAAATGGTCCTCTTTTGGCACAACCGTGATGTGTTTTCAGCGGAGTGCATCAAGAATCGCCCTCACGAAGGCCTCAGGGTGGTCGCGCAGCATTGCCCAGGTGAAGCGCAGAACCCGTACAGCCGTCAGCAACGAGTGCGTTCTGTCGCCAGCGGTCGGACTCGAATAAGTCCTCGTCTGTCTCGTGCCGCCGCCCGTCGATCTCAATCGCCAATTTCTGGCGCTTGAATGCGATATCGATGAAGAAGAGCTGTCCATCCACTGTCACCGGCAGATTCGGCTTCCAACCTGTAATCCGCGCAGCGCGCAACAAGCGGTAACCCAGGCGTTCGGCGGCCGACCATGGTTCGTCCCGTGAGTCGATCAGAAGCTTGACTCTTTCTCGATTGCCGGCCCGGTGCGCCGTCATGCGAAGCGCCTCGTACATGCCATCGAGGGTCGCCGCTCGAACGCGCAAAGCAACATCGATCGCGTCCCTGCACGCGAAAGTCGCCATGTCAATGGCAGTCAATGCTGGAACGGTGTAGCGCGTTTTCAGCGGCCTACCGAGCCACGGTGTAATCAGGCCGGGTTTCCGGTGCCCGACTGGCTAGATCAGGTGAGACGAGCGGAATTGTCGCCAGGCCAGCCACTTCTCGACTGTCTGGTTGTGTCAGGACCAGGCCACCAAAGACTGACGAGCCGTTCGGCACCTTGACCACCACATAGGACGGTGGAGTCGACTTCAGCTGCCTACTCGCGGTGCTGTTGGGTCCGAGCAGGATGTTGTCAGTTTTCAACATGACGCCGTCATAGCTGTGCACCTCGAACGTTGCCTGCACATCGGTATCGGCGGCATTGCTGACGATCAGCTCGCTAACGTCGGCCATCTCGCTTGTCGCCACAGCGCTGACACCCGTTCCGATCAACGGCACGGAGGCGGCCTGGACCGCGAGATCAGACTTAACGGCGCGGCGCTGGCTTGTCGACACGACCGCCCCTGTCACCGGCACGTTACTCGTCAGCTTGATGCTGGCGGGCACCTCGTCTAGCCCTTGTCTTCCTTCAAGGCTCACGGTTGCCGTGCTTTGCGGCGGCACGTCCAACAAGCTCGCTCCGCTCGGCTCGTAGGGCCCCTGGTATCCCAGGACCTGGACGCCTACCCTCGCGCTGGACTCACCCGGATTGGTGACCAACAGCTGTCGTCGCCCGGCTTGTCCGGGTATACCCGGAATGACGATGACATTGCTAGGCGATGCAGATGGAACCTGCCAGTCGATTCCAGCGGGCTTGCCCTGCACGGTCTGTGTCCGCTTGGCGATCGCCGTAACCCGGCCCTGAGTTGCATGAATGGCAAGGCTGATCGGACCCTCCGCCGGCACTTGGGTGCTCACCGAAATCCGGCGGGACTCGTGCGCACCAATCTCGAGCCCGGTGCTTCCCGGACCGACCAACCGGCCCTTAGGGCCATAGAACCAAAGATCAACTAGTGCTTGCGCATCGTCAGGATTTGTCAAGATCAATTCCGTAAGATCATCATCGGTTGCGCCGAGGCCCGAGAACCAATGCAAGGTCGCCGGCGGCAGACAGGGTGCCGCACTTAAACTCGCCCTGGGACCTTCGGTCACATCTCTCACGATCACCGCGCTGCCGGTTGTTGCCATGGCGCCGTCGCTTGCGACCAAAATCGGTGCGTCCCCGCGCTCAGGCTGCGCGCCGCCCGTTCCTTGTCGAGTGATTATCGGATTAGCTGGCTTGGAGCCGAGCGGTGATGCGGTCAGTGATCCCGAACGATCGGAGGCATCCTTAATAGCGACGGCCGAAACTTCGGCTTTCCCTTCCGGTGGAGCACAAATCGTGGTGGTTCGCCCGACCAGCGGTACCTGATTCGCGTTTGAGGCTGGCGCTTCGGCGCCGAACGGCGTGCCGACGCCGAGCAGCACTAGCACCCCGACTAGCGCTGCGCCGAGGACCATGGCCCGGCGGCCAGTTTGACTCAATCCACCCAGTCGGGGCATCAGCCCAGCTCCGAAAGTGTCGCGGCACGTCGCGCTGTCTTGGCCGGATCACGTACCTCCGGCCGGCGGATTGCCGGTGCGGCGAGGACCGCGGCCACCAACAGCAGCAAGCCTTGCGCCGGCAGCAGCCAAGGCATGAATGACGGCAGCGCGTAAGTCAGCGTTCCGGCGTTCGGGGGCACCGCGTACACCTGCTGCCAGCCGTCAACCGCTGGAGTGAGCGGCTGACCATTCACCTCGGCCCGCCATCGCACGTCGGCAGATTCACCAAGCTGAAGCTCTCGCTGATCCGGCCCAGGCGGAGGCACGGTTGCTGGTGAGCGTCCAACGGGCACTCGCTGTGAGCCGTCTACAAGCACCGTCCGCGCGACTGGATCTTCGAGCTTCCAGACGACGCCGCGCTCGTTACCACTGGCCGTGCCGAGGCGCGGTGTGTTGTCGATCCTGGCCTTGACATCTTGGTCGGCTCCGGTGACCCAGACGTAGCCGATCCCAAGGCCAGCCAGCTGAGGAGTGATATCTGCGTCGGCCGTCCCGGCGACCAGGCGTACGACAAGATCATCAACCTGTTCCCTCGCCGCGACCGAACCGCCGAAAGTGAAACCTCGATCGGCATCCCCGAGTCTGAGATAGTCATCGGCCAATACCGCATATCCAGCGGAGCCGTCCGACAGGTCGATTGCCAGGAGCCGCGGCCGGGCGTCGGATTTCATGGCGTTCATGACGTACGGCGGAATCGCATTCAGCCGGGTCCGGTCGATTGGGCCATGGGCACCGGCGAGCACCCACCAGACTGCGCCGCCCAAGCTCACCAGACAAACGGCGATGCCAGCTAGTACGGTGGCTGGTTGCAGCCAGCTGAAGCTGCGCTCGGAAATGTCTGCCGAAACCCCGTCAAGTCCCATCCCACCGGCCAGGATTAGCCCAGCGAATCCAAGGAGCAGGTAACTGCCGACCCAGGGCCGCACCTCGGTGGCCGCGGGCGGCACTGCGACAACTAACTTCGACAGCACGACCGCGATCGTGAGAGCAAGTAATGCAGTGACCCACGCTGCCAGCACCGCACGACGGTCGGGGCGGTGAGCGAGCCCAATGATGGCGATAGCCCAGATCACTCCGAAGATCACAGCGCCAACCCACAGTGGGGGCAAGCCGGGTCCGACGTCGCGACCAAGCAGCAGCTGCCATACCTGTGGCGCCGCGTTTGCTGAATCCAGCACCGAGTCCGGTCCGACGAACAGCCGTCCGGGCGCGGAAATCAAACTGGGCCACCAAGGCAGCAGAATGACCAGCGGCACTCCCAGGGCAATGGCGATACGCCCGAGTTTGCGCGGGGCATGGCGCATTACGACGGCTCCCACAATCCCGGCCAGTAGCGCCAATATGATCATGGATGGCTCGAACGCGAGCAGCGCGACGAGTACCACGCCGACACCCCATCCCCCGCGCCAGGCCTCGGGAGTGTGAGTCCGGCGCAGCACCAGGCCTCGGCCCGCCATGATCAACAGTGGTAGACCGATCGCCACTACGCTGAGCGCGAGCCGCCCCTGGTTGGTGCCGCCCAGCAGCGCTGGGAGCAGCGCGTACGTGGCACAAGCCCACAGCCGTATCCGACGGTCGTTGATCAGTCGACGCGCCAGCGGGTACGCCGCCAGCAGTGAGAACGGCACCGCTCCGCAGATCAACAACGTGCTAAACCAGTCCGGCTGGCCGAACAGAGCCGTTGAGCCGAGCGCAGTGAGCGCAACCCACGGTGGCGTGATTTGCGCCGGCGCCCCCGGAATGGCGCTGACGACGGAATGCCACAAGGTGATGACGCTGTCGTGGGCGGGAAGCAATGCCGGGCCAGCCAGAGAGCCGCGTCCGAACAGACTGCGTGCAGCGACGAGACTGGCAATAACCGCAGCTGCCATGGTCAGTGCGACTGGATTGAGCCAGACGTTCTTGGCACGTTCTTCGCTAGTGGAACTGAAGTCATCACCGGTCAGCTCGTCAAGCGTGGCGACATCGGTATCGCCTGCCAGGGATCGATAGCGCTCTGATGCCGCGCCGGTCAGCGCATCGATCCCTACCCGTAGTCCACTCCACCACCGTGGTCGAAGGGACTCCACCACCTCACGTGTCCCCGGCACCGGTTCGATCGTTGCCGTCCGCTTACGCAACGCCGCCAGACGCCGTGGATGTGCCGCGAAAGAGCCGAGAGCCAGCATCTCATCGAGCGCCCGGCCGGGCACCTTGCCGATCAGGTAGCCCACCGCCCGTACCACGCAGCTCCAGACCAGGCGAAGCCACACCAGCGGCAGCACCTTCCGCTCCGCGTGGCCCGCGACGACCAGCATGCCGAGCAGCCGATCAACCTTGCCGGGTCTCGGCCCCGTAATCCCACGCGGACGCAGCCCGGCACGGCCCACCTGGCGATGAGTGACCTGAGCTTGTGGCGTCGTTACGACGCTGTAGCCGTTGAGATGTGCACGCCAGCCGAATTCGACGCCGTCCCGGAAGACCGGCAAGGCCGGGTCGAGACCGTTGAGCTGCTCCCAAACTGCAGTGCGTACCAGCATGCCGCAGGTGGAAACGCCGAGGCGTTCCTGAGGCTGATCGCGTTGTCCTTGATCAATTTCATCCACATCGAGGTCGAGCTCGCGACGGCCGGTGCCCGAAATGCTGACTCCAACCTCGCTAATCGGCTGGCCGCCGTGGCGTCGTCTCGGTAGCAGCAGCTTTGGCCCTGTGAGATCGATGCTCTGGTCGGCGCTGACATGGGCCAGCAGCTGATACAGGGCATCCGGGGCAGGCATCGCATCGTCGTGTAAGAGCCAGAGCCAATGAGAATCTTGTGCGGACACGGCCCGGAACCCGATCGTGTCCGCGTCATCTTGGAGATTGGCGGCATCCAGCTGGAGCGCAGCATTAACCGCCGTGCCGAATCCGAACTCCCGACTTCCCTGATACACCGCGTCCAGTACGCCATCGTCGTAGGCGCGGTTCAGCAGCTCTGGGGTTGCATCGTTGCTGTCGTTGTCGATTGCGATCAGCCGGGTCGGTGAGGTATCGAGCTTGGCCAGCGCGTCGAGCGTGGCGGGCAGCCATCGCGCTGCATCGAGGGTCACAAGCACAGCCGTGACCTGCGCCCCCGACACATCGACCCGATGGGTGTCGTCGTCGACGTAGTCTGCCCAGGCCCACGGATTCTCATCGAACCCGAGATCCAGGGTGATGTGGCTATCCAAAGTTCTGTGCAACCCCCGATTACCAATCGGGCCCCGCAACATGCAAAGGGGCTGCCCGGTTCGGCGGCCCCTTACTTTACGCGAGTTGGCTGGGTGCTCGACAGCCTGTCTCGGTTACACAGCTCGCTTTTTGAGCTTTCGGCGCTCCCGTTCACTGAGACCGCCCCAGATGCCAAAGCGTTCATCGTTGGCTAGCGCGTACTCGAGGCACTCACCGCGTACGTCGCAGGCCAAGCACACCTTCTTGGCTTCGCGTGTGGAACCGCCCTTTTCTGGAAAGAACGCCTCCGGGTCGGTTTGCGCGCAGAGTGCGCGCTCCTGCCAGCTCAGTGCACCCCCCTCGGTGGTGACCGTCAGCTCATACATGTAGTTGTGCCTCCCTCGAGCCCGCCGGGATTGCCCCGCAGTTTCGCCCCGCATGGTGTGAACCTGCCATCCGCCAAATGACATTGGTGAAATTACATGCCTGTCAATACCCGAAAGTCAAGTGGTTTCCTGATATTGGATAAAGCTGGGGCGCTTAGAGCGGCCAGTTACGACTCAGGGTTACTCCACCAGCCCGGTCCGGACTGCTGCGACCTTCGTTGTCCCTGGTCATCCCAAGGATCCTGAGCCGGGGGCGGCGACCCGTTGGGTTGGGTTGGGATCGGCTGCCAGCCTGTCGAAGAATCGGCTCCCCACCCTGAGGCCGGGGCTCCAGCCGCGGCATCGCCTGCCCGGTGCCAAGCGGCGCCGGCAGCGACGTCCGGCTGCCACGTCGGTTGCAGGCTTGGATCGGGCACCGGCGGTGCAGGCAAGGATTCCGAATCATGCGGCACCAGCCCAATTCCCGGCGGCAGCCGGCGCGGCACTGCTTGCAACTGCAGCAGCTTGATCAGCAAAACGACCGCGATGATGGAGATCACCTGTGGCACGAGCGCAGCCAACACTGCGAGAAACGGCGCGGATGACCAGAAGCCGAACGACGTCAGAACGAGGCCCAGCATTACAGCGATCACGGCAACGACGAGGCTAATGAGGGTGAGTTGACGAGCATGGGGCGTACGATCCCGCAGCACACAGAAGCTAACCAAGACTGCAAGTGCGATTAGAGGCACCGGATTCCCGATTCGGGCGCTCAGCAGCCAACCCATCGTTTCAATTGAGCCTTCGAATGTCGCCATCGCGACGATGGTCAGCAGGAGATTGAGTAACAACGCTCCCAAAGCGACCCAGGCCGCAGGCTCGCGTAACCGCATGAGATTTTCCACGAATTCAGCGTATCCACACCACAGACTCCGGGAGACGTGCTCACAAACTGCGTATCGCTTCCAACCAGGCCTTCTACTGATGGAAAACTGGTGCGGTGCAGATTGTGATCTTGGCCGGAGGGGTCGGGGGCTCGAAGTTCGCGCTCGGGGTACGCCATGCATATCCGGACGCCGACGTCACGGTGATTGCCAACACCGCCGACGACATCACCTTGCACGGCCTACGGATCTGTCCGGACTTGGACACGATCATGTACACGCTTGGCGGAGGCGGGGATCCGATACGCGGCTGGGGCCGCGAAGACGAGAGCTGGCGGGCCATGGATGAGCTTGGTGCGTACGGTGTCGAGCCGACCTGGTTTTCCCTCGGTGATCGCGACATCGGGACTCACCTGGTGCGGACCCAAATGCTGAATGCTGGCTATGGACTCTCCGATGTAACCGCAGTGCTGTGCACTCGCTGGCTGGCAGGAGATGAGCGGCTAAGGCTGCTGCCCATGACCGACGATCGCGTGGAGACCCATATCACGATCGCCGATCCCGATACACCGGGCGAACTGCGTGCGGTGCACTTCCAGGAGTACTGGGTGCGATTGCACGCGCAGCCGGAAGCGGTTGCGATCACGCTGGTCGGCGTCGAGACCGCAGCGCCAGCACCGGGTGTCCTCAAAGCGATCGAGCAGGCGGATTTGATCTTGATGGCGCCCAGCAACCCGGTCGTCTCTATCGGTCCGATCCTCGCCGTGCCGGGACTGGCCGACGCCCTGCGGCGCTCGGCCGCTCTCGTCGTCGGATTCGCCGGGATTCTGGGCGGAGCACCCGTGCTCGGGATGGCCCACCGTTTGCTGCCGGCCATCGGCGTCGAGGTCGACGCTGCGGCAGTCGGTTTGCATTACGGGGCTCGCTCGCGCGGCGGAGTGTTGGACGCCTGGACGATGGACATCTCCGACGCTGACGCCACCGAGCGCGTTCAGCAGGGCGGTCTGCTGGCCGTTGTCACTGATCTGATCATGCGCGATCCGGCGAGCACCGCGGCCTTCGTCACATATGCTGTGAAGTCCACTTCATCGTGACCGTCACGATTTTTGCGCCAGGCGGAATCCCGGAAGTGACGCCTGGAACTGATCTTGGTGCGGTGATTCTCTCCGTGATCGAAGCAGATCCGTTGGGACCGCTTTGTGACGGCGACATTGTCGTGGTCACATCAAAGATCATTAGCAAGCTTGAGGGTCGCATCGAGCCGGCATCGCGGCGTACCGATCTGATCACTTCGGAGACCAAGCACACCGTGGCCCGCCGTGCAGAGACACGCATTGTCCGTACTCATGGCGGATTGACGATAGCCGCAGCTGGGATCGACAGATCGAACGTTTCCGGCGAGTCGATCTTGCTACTCCCCCGCGATCCGGACGCGAGCGCGGCGCGGCTTCATGAGCAGCTGGTGACCGCAACCGGGCTGCGGCTGGGAGTGATCGTCTCAGACACTGCCGGACGGCCATGGCGGACGGGCCAGACCGACCATGCCATCGGCCTCAGCGGGGTTCGGGCGCTCGAGAGCTACGTGGGCGCCCGCGACGCGTATGGAAACGAGCTGCAGATCACAGCCATGGCCGTCGCAGACGAGCTGGCAGCTGCCGCTGATCTGGTGAAGGGCAAGCTGCGGGGACGTCCGGTGGCCGTCGTACGTGGGCTCGAGCACTTAGTCATTGAGAATGACTCATCGGCAGCTGAGCTGTTGCGAGAAAAGAGCAAGGACATGTTCAGTTTCGGCAGCCAGGAGGCGGTGTTGGCTGCCGCGCTGACAGCGACTGGACAGCAACATCGTTATGAGGAGCTCGTCGCCCTCGACAACCGCGAGCGAACTGCACGGCTGCTCTCCGGGACAAGTCTGGGTTCGGAAGCTGCGGATGTACTTCGCGCCATTCTGTCTGTCGACTTGGTGACAGGCGGTGCTCAGCAGTTCGAGATAGACTCGCCACTCCTTGAGACGGATCGCTAGGAGTAACCAGGTGGCGAAAGCCAAGAGCGACGATAAAGCCGCGCCCAGCCGTACGCCCTCCACCAAAACCGCCTCGTCCTCCCACAGTCGTCGCGACAAGCTGGCGTCTTTAGAGGCAGCGCGGAAGAAGGAGCAGCGCACTCGAAGCATCAGGTTGCTGGTGATCTGCCTGCTGCTGGCGCTAGCCCTGTTGACGTACCCGGTCTATCTCTTCGTTGATGACTATCGCGCCCGTAATGCGTCCATCGAAGAGCTGGGCAGCAGTATCGCGGCTGCCGGCTGCGATCCGATCGGGGAGCACGAGGCCACCGGTAACCAAGATCACGTTGCTGAGGGCACCAAAGTCGACTACGCGGAGATTCCGCCTGACTCCGGAAGGCACTACCCGAGCCCAGCGCCGTTCACCAAGCACTTCTACGCCCAAGCGGATCGCCCTTCGGTGGAGACCTTGGTGCACAACCTGGAGCACGGCTACACCGTGGTCTGGTATCGGGCGGACGCCCCGAGCAAGCAGATCAAGAATCTGCAGCGGGTTGCCAAGACCTTTGGCAGCGACGATTACGACCCGGCCGACAAGTTCATTGCCGCACCGTGGTCTGACGCCGATGGCGCTGGATTTCCGGCGGGAAAAAACATCGTGATCACACGTTGGACGGCCGATCCCAACGACCCAAGCAATCCTGAGGCGCAGAAAGGCGTACGGCAGGCTTGCACTGACGTGAGCGGTGCGGCGATGAAGGACTTTATGGCCAAGTACCCGGTTGCAAACTCGCCGGAGCCAAGCGGCGCCTAGTTACTCATTAGGCGTAGTCGAGACCCAGCTGAGCGGTGACCTCGGCGACCAGCTCCTTGATCCGTTCGGCCTCAGAAATCGGGCACACCAAGGTGATCTGGGGCGTTTGCACGATCACGGTGTCGGTGAGTCCGACGACCGCGACAACCCGGCCGTCCTCGGCATTGTTGATCACAAGATTGTCGCGAGCGTCCATAAGCACCGAGATCCCATGAATGGCATTGCCAAACTCATCGCGTGGCAACTGCTCACCCAGAGCCGCGAAGCCCCCGACATCGTGCCAGGTAATGGGCAACCGCACGGCGACCACCCGGGCACTCCCCTCGCCCCGCGAAACTGGTTCCATGATCGCGTAGTCGACGCTGATCTTGAGCAACTCCGGATAGATCTCCGACAGCCGATACGGCGCTGCAGCTAACTCGACAACTGCATCATGGGTTTTGGGCTGCAGCAGCTTGAGCTGATCAAGCAAGGTGCGAGCGCGCCAGACGAACATGCCGGAGTTCCACCAATATTCGCCGGACGCTAAATACTCCTCGGCGGTGGGGCGGTCCGGCTTTTCCTTGAACTCGACCACTGAACAGACGTCTGGATGGCCCGGAATTGTCTCCCCGCGGCGCAGGTATCCATAACCGGTGTGCGGGGCAGTGGGCACGATTCCGAAAGTCACGAGGAAGTCTTCGGCGCCCTCGGCCACCTCGAAACCTTCGACAACTGCCTGCTGGAAGGCCGAAACGGGATGCATGATGTGGTCGGCCGTTACGACGGCGACGATTGCTTCAGGATCCCGTGCGGCCAGGACCGCCGCAGGCCAAGCCACCGCGTTCAGCGAGTCACGGCCTTCCGGCTCGCCGAGGATGTTGGCCGGCTTTACCTCGGGTAGCTCGGCAGCGACGACGTCGGCGTAGTCGGCGCCTGTGCAGATCAGCACCTGGTCCGGCGGAACGATGCCTTCGAGTCGCTCGTACGCGATCCGCAGCAGGCTCTTGCCACCAACTACCCGCAACAGCTGCTTGGGCATGTCTTGCCGAGACAGAGGCCAAAGACGCTTGCCTGATCCGCCGGCCATGATCAGCACGTAACGCATGCGGAAAGGGTAACGGGCTCTCACCTGCTGGTTGACCACTGCTGCTCCTACGCTGGCGCCCATGACCGCACTCATCGCCGAGCGACTACGGCATCGCGTACGGACTAATGGGCCTGCGCCACTAATGACCTATTACGACCTTGATTCCGGCGAGCGCACGGAACTGTCAGCTATCAGCTTCGGCAACTGGGTGAGCAAGACCTCAAACCTGCTTATTGAGGACGTAGCGGCCGAGCCCGGTGATGTCATCGGCATGCCGCTCGCTTTTGAGGCGCCAGGCCATTGGCTTACGGCTGTGTGGCAGCTGGCTTGCTGGCAAGTCGGGCTTGCTCTGGACCTCACCGGCTCACCCACAGCCGCTGCGGTTGTCACGGGTCGACAGTGGCACGGCTATGAATCACGGGAGGTCTATGCCTGTGCACTTCACCCGCTGGGCTTCGGCTTCGGTGAGCCGCTGCCACCTGGCGTACATGACTATGCAGTTGAGGTACGAAACCATGCCGATAGGTATTTCGGTGTGCCGCCGGATCCTGGTGCCACCGCATGGGTTGACGCGGAACGCACCTTGACCCAGAGCGACTTGATCAAGATCGACGGGCAGGCGGTACGGCGTCTGGTACGTGCCGAAGATCCATGGCCCACGTGCCGCGATGGTTTGGTGACCGCCCTGGTAACTGGCGGGTCGGCTGTCATTGTCGTCGGCCGGGATATCGACCAGTTGACTCGGATCGCCGAAAGCGAGCGCGTGGTTACTCGAAATATCACATAGCGCCTCGTCGGACTACGTCGGCAACGGTTCGTCGAGGCATCGATAGTGTTCGGCGTCGGGCATGGTCCAGTCGACGCCGTAGTCATCTCTGATGCAGGCCTGCCAGGCGAAGGTTTTGCCTCGGTGGTGTCGTCTACAGAACGGGTCCTCGTTGGTTCCACAGGTCGGGCCGTGCGGGTGCGGTTGATGATGATCAAGGTCGCAGCGGTCGGCCGGTGCGGTGCAGGTGGGGAAGCGGCAGGTGCCGGCGCGGATCTTGATTGCTTCGGCGAGCCGGGCGGATGCGTACCGGCCCAATTCGGTGGTGTCCAGCAGCCTGCCGCCGTCGTCGGTGAGGAGCCGGGTGAACAGCACCTCGATGCCGCTGTGGGTGTCGATGGCGTCGGCGATCAGCTGCCGAAGAATCTCACCCGGGATGAACCCGGACCGGTCAGCCAGTTCGGCCGGGTGTCGGTGGCGCCGAGCAGGCTGGACAACGGCACCACGACTCCGATGCGGATCGTGCGGGGCCGTCGGATCAGTTTCGGTCTGTGAGCAAGTGGCTGGTGTATCACCGGGTCGACTGGTTCCCCGATCGGCTGCCCGTCGGCGTCCACGCGTTGGAGTTGGGTGCCTAACAGTTCGCCGGTGTCGGGATCGATGATCTCCACTTCCAGCCACTTGACGAGGTCGGCCTCGGCGGGCTCACTGTTGTCACCGGTCGGCTCGGTCTTGTCACCGGCCGGCTCAGCAGCCGCTATGTCAGCGCTGTCGGCCTCGCTCTCGCTGTCTGTCTCGCCGCTGTCTGTCTGGTTGCTGGCTGTCTGATTGCTGGCTGTCTCGTCGCTGTCATCATCGTCGGTGGTGTTGTCGTCAAAGACGAGCCGGCCCAACAACAGGTCGGCGAATAGGTCGGCGCGGCGTTGCTGTTCGGTACGCGGGTCATCAGCACCCAGGCTGCGGGCGGCCGCGGCGAGCATGGCATCGATAGCGGCGGCATCAGCTGCCGAGATTTCGCCGGTGACATAGCCCATACCGTCTACGCCTTGCACGACGGTGACGCGGCGGTCGGCCAGCGCGCGCCGGTGCCGCTCCTCGAAGGCGAGCGGCTCTAGCTGGACTACCAGCCGCAACAGCCAGACCTGAAACTGCTTCGGGGTCTTGCTTTGCGCAGCATCGATCACCTGATCATCGATCGCCGCCAAAGTGGCGGCTTCGGTGACGCGACGGGCAACCCGGTCGATCACCCGGACCTGGTCGGCATCCACATCGCCGCGCTCGAATGCTTCCCACACGGCCGGCAGGCCGGCAGCGACCCGGCGGGTCCGGGCCAGCAGACAGCGCACCTGATAGGGCTGATCCCGCAGTATCACCGACAACTCATCGGGAACGAATTCCCCAGGTTTGGGCCGCTTGAATCCCGGCATCTCCGATTTTGGTGCGGCAGTGGTCTCTTCGCCGATCCGGGCATCGGCGTACCGGACCGCCAGCTCGGCCAGCCGAGCCTGCGCTCGAGCAACCTCCCGGCGGGCATCAGCCACCGCGTCCCGACCGGTGGCTTGGTCGTCTTGTTCTTCCCCTGTCATGCATTCATCGTCACAGCCACCACCGACAGTTTTCGAACACGTGAGCGAATATGAATGTGACCTTCGCCACTCTGACGCCCGGCAATCTCGGATCACCAGACCGCGGGATCATCTACGCGTGCGGATTAGTCGCAAGGCGCAGACACGTACGCCCAGCTGTTGTGCGCGCTTGGCGCCTCGCCGGCTCCGTGCTCTCCTACCGCGCTGCATCGTGAAAGGCAGCAGAACTAAGGCGCTGAAGCAGACGATCAAAGCTCTTCGACGGGAGCGTCGGCTGCCGCCCGCTTCACCGACCCGACGCCTCCTTTAGCAGCCGCCTTGCTGGAGAACCCCTCGCCGCCGGTAGCGATCACTTGTCCGTTAGTGGCCCTAAGCCCCCAGCGGTACTCGCCGTTGGGACTCTTGTAGACCTCGAACTTCGCCATGGTGGCCTTCCGTGGGGAAGGTGGCTGTGTCGCCGTCCGCAGCGGCACAGTGATCGACCTGCGATGGCACCCCCGTCTTTGGATCCGATTATCTCAGGATCAGGCGTTTTGCGGGAAGCCCAGGTTCAGTCCGCCGTGGCTCGGATCCAGCCAACGCGTGGTGATCACCTTGCCGCGGGTGAAGAAGTGGAATCCCTCGACGCCATGTGCGTGAGTGTCACCGAACAGCGAGTTCTTCCAGCCGCCGAACGAGTAGTAGGCCATGGGCACTGGAACCGGCACGTTGATGCCGATCATGCCAACCTTCACCTCGTACTGGAACTGCCGGGCTGCTCCGCCGTCGTTGGTGAAGATCGCCGTGCCGTTCCCATACGGGTTGTCGTTGATCAGCTTTACGCCTTCCTCGTAGCTATCGACCCGAACTACCGACAGCACTGGCCCGAAGATTTCATCCTTGTAGATGCTCATGTCGGTCGTTACATGATCGAAGAGCGTCGGTCCGACGAAGAATCCGTTGCCATCGGCGTCGACCTCCGGGTTGCGCCCATCCACCACCAAGGTTGCACCTGCCGCTTCGCCAGCGTCGATGTAACCAGATATTCGCTGCTGGGCCTGTGCTGTGACTATCGGCCCCATGTCACAGCCTCTGATGCCATCACCTGTCCGCAGGCTCAGGGCCCGTTCCTTGATCTTGTTAACGAGCTCGTCGCCGATGTCGCCGACCGCCAGCAACACAGATATCGCCATGCAGCGCTCGCCCGCCGAACCAAAGCCAGCGTTGATGGCCTGATCGGCGGCAAGATCAAGGTCGGCGTCCGGCAGTACCAGCGCATGATTCTTCGCGCCGCCCAGAGCTTGTACGCGTTTGCCGTGGGTTGTTCCGGTCTCGTAGATGTACTTGGCGATCGGGGTAGATCCCACAAAGGAGATCGACTCGACGTCGGGGTGTGTGAGCAGCCCATCGACAGCCACCTTGTCGCCATTCAGAACGTTGAAGACGCCATCGGGAAGTCCGGCCTCTTTCCACAATTCCGCAATCCAGAGTGCGGCTGTCGGCACCTTCTCGCTCGGCTTCAGCACCACGGTGTTTCCTGCAGCGATCGCGATCGGATAGAACCACATGGGCACCATCGCAGGAAAATTGAACGGCGAAATGATGCCGACTACGCCCAGCGGCTGCCGCGTGGAATGCACATCGATCTTGGTCGAGGCGTTCTCGGTGAATCCGCCCTTGATCAAATGGGGTAGCCCGCAAGCGAACTCAACGACCTCCTGGCCACGTGAGACCTCGCCAAGCGCATCGGAGAGCACCTTTCCGTGTTCAGAGGTAATGATCGCCGCCAGCTCTTTTTTCTCGGCGTTCAGCAGCTCGCGAAAACGAAACAGGATCTGCGTCCGCCTGGTCAGGGATAGGTCTCGCCACCGCGGGAACGCGGCCTTCGCCGCAGCGACGACTTCATTGACGTCGTCTTCCGAAGCCAGCGCGAGCTGCGCGGTGACCTCGCCGGTCGCGGGATTGGTGACATCGGAGAAGCGCCCGCTGTTGCCCTCGAAGATCTCGCCGGCCTTCCAGTGGTAAAGCGTCGTTGCCATGGTTCTCTTCCTATCTGATGTTGCTGCTACTTTGCTGTCTGATGATCATGCTCAACTGGTGATCTTGCTCGATCGCACGTTCCCGACCGTTTCAGAACCGAAGTGCTTGTCGATCAAGGCGAGTGCCTTGTCCCGCTGCCGCTCGGATACGCCGCGCGCGTCTTCCTCCCAGCCGAAGACGCAGCTGCTGATCACCCCATCGAACCCGACCGAGGCGAGTGCGGCGAAGACCGCGTCGTAATCGACCTCGCCCATGCCCATCTCCATGTGCTGGTGCACCCGGGACGGGTTGCCGGGCGGGTTGGAGATGTAGCGCGCACCGCCGGAGGTCAGATGGTTCCAGGCATCAGCCAGGTGGACGTAACGCACCTTCTCCCCGGCCGCCTCGACGATGGTTGCCGGGTCGTGGCCCTGGTGGAACGCATGCGGGGTGCAGTAAAGGAAGCCGATCCAGTCTTTGTTGAGGCCGTGAATCATATTCACGGCTTCCAGACCGTCTTCAATGAAGTCATCGGGATGCGGCTCTAAGATCAGCTGCAGACCCTCGCGCTCGAAAATCGGCAATAGCTCGTCCATCGACTTCAAGAAGTGAGCCTCGGCTATGTATGGAGCCTCCGGCCTACCGCTGAACTCGGAGTTGATCACCTCGACTCCAAGATCGACGGTAATCTGAATGACTCGCTTCCAGGCGCGTACCGCGGCCTGTCGCAAGTCCTCATCGGCCCCTACTGCTCGCGCATCGCGTGCCTGGCCTGACCAAGGCAGCACGGGAAGCACTGATGCTATGCCAATCCCGGCGTCACTGGCGAGCTTCTTCAGTCTCTTGACCCCGGCGTCGTCGATTCGCGGGTACTTGAGGAACGGAACAAAATCTTCCTTAGGAGACAGTTCCATCCAGTCATAACCACAGCTGGCCACAATGTCGGGCAACTCGTATACCGTGCTGCTCGAGTAGAACATCTGAGGGTCGAGAGCGAGTTTCACGGCCACGCTCCTTCAAGATCGGGTGCCTGAATACCGCCGCGCGGCTCCTCGGGCTCGATGGCCACGGGGGTCCCACCCCCAGCGAGGTGGACATGGAATTTGACGCCACTACGGAGCGCCAGAACACCGGCCTCACAGACAGCAACGGCGGCGTAACCGTCCCAGGCACTCGCGCCGTCGATGGTTCCCGACTTGGCGGCATCCACCCAGCGTTGCAGCTCAATGTCATACGCTTGGCCAAAGCGTTCCACGAAGCTCGGCGTTATCTTGCCGCCCCACCGTCCATCGGTGGACTTGAGCTGCAGGTTCTGGTCCAGCCCGATGAAGGCGCTGCCCTTCTCCCCGACCACCTCGGTTCGAACCTCGTACGCCACACCGCTCCGGACGAAGATCTCATCCGTCACGATCGCACCAGACTCGGTTTCGAAGATCACCAACATCGGATCATGAGTGCCGTGCGGCGCATTGCCGGTGGCAGCGCCCTTGATCACCTCGATACTTGTGAGCTCTTCTCCTAAAAGGAATCGGACGGAGTCCACTTCATGTACGACCGAGTCTCTGATCATGAATTCGGAGTTGAAATGGTCACCGACGGCCGGATTGCGATGGACGCAGTGGACCATGAGCGGCCTGCCGAGATTGCCATCGGCGATCATCTTGCGCAGTGCCGCGTACTCAGGATCGAAGCGCCGCATGAAGCCGACCTGGATCAGTTGCTTGCCGAGCGCCTTTTCCTTTTGCACGATCGCGTAGGCGGAGGCGATGTCCGTCGTCAGGGGCTTCTCACACAGCACCGGGATCCCACGGTCAAGGCAGGCATTGAGCTGCTCCGCATGGGCGTCACCTGGGGAGGCGATGAGCACCGCATCCACCTCTGAATCGTTGATGGCCGCGATCGGATCATCCTCGACACGGGCCCCGACTTGCTCAGCGACTTCGGCCGCCTTGTCGGCCAGATAGTCATTGACAACCGTCACTTTGGCGCCACGCACCCGCTTGCTCAGTGCGTCGACATGGAAGGAGCCGATCATGCCGACGCCAAGAACGGCAATTTTCAGGTCATCGCTCATCGCTACCTCCGAAACTCGATGTTGGCATTACTGCAGGAACTCAGATACGCCTTAGTCCGCTTGGCGATGGGTAGCGGCAGATCTGGCGAGCATGGGTAAAGGTCGTGTTCGATGATGCCGTCAATGTCTCGGTCCAAGGCCGACACCGCTTCCAGGAGCGGAGGCATCTCGGGAACACCCAACGGCGGTTCGATCATTGCGCCCATGCGTACGGCCTCGGGGAAAGAGAGATCCTTGTCCAGCACCTGCGCAATGACCTGGGGATTGACCTGATTAAGGTGCAGGTAACCAATGCGATCGGGATACTTCTCGATCAACTCCAGGCAGTCGCCCCCGTAGTAGGCGATGTGACCGGTGTCGAAGCAGAGGTTGACCCATTCCGGATTGGTCGATTCCAGAAAGCGCTCAATGTCTGGCTGGTAGCCGATATGGCTGTCTGCGTGGGAGTGGAACTGGACATGCAATCCGTACTCGGAAAGAACCCTCCGACCGAGCTCATCGAGACCGCTGGTCTTCTGTTTCCACTGATCCGCGGTCAGCTCGCGGTTCTCAACGGGCTCGCCCGTCTTGTGATGGCGCCAGACGTCCGGGATCACGACAATGTGCTTGCCTCCGACAGCTTGCGTCAGAGCGGCGACATTGGTCACCTGGGTCCACACGTCGTCCCAGGACTCAGGGCGATGCAGGTGCTCGAACACTGTGCCTGCCAACACTCCCAGCCCGTATTCGTCGAGCCGCTCGGACAGCTTCGCCGCATCGGAAGGTAGATAGCCGTAGGGACCCAGCTCGATCCACTCGTAGCCTGCCTCGGCCACCTCGTGCAGGAACACATCGGGAGGCACTTGCTCAGGATCGCTAGGAAACCAGACACCCCACGAGTCGGGCGCGGTACCGATCGTGATCGTGGACGACACGAAACCTCCTTTACAAGAACAGCTTTTGAGTGGCCTTGTACTCCTCGTAGGTCTTACGGGCATGCTGCGTTGACTCGAGACTTGAAACTTCGCTCACTGGGACGTCCCACCACGACTCCGAGTCCGGAGCGCCGATCAACGGATCGGTCTCCACATAGATCACGATGCTTTGATCGGCAGCCTTGGCTGCCTTGATCGCTTCGGCGAACTCACCAGCTGTCGTGGTCTTAATCACCTCGACGCCCAGGCTCGCGGCATTGGCAGCAAGATCAACGGGCAGCTTGTCACCGTCCAGCCGACCGGTCTCAGGATTCCGATAGCGGTACTTGGTTCCAAAGCGCTGCGAGCCCAGCGACTCCGAGAGTGAGCCAATCGAGGCATAGCCGTGGTTCTGCACCAAGACCGTGATGATCTTGAGGCCTTCTTGGACTGCAGTGACCAGCTCGGTAGCCATCATCAGGTACGAGCCGTCGCCGACCATGACAAAGACATCGCGATCCGGACAGGCGAGTCGTATCCCGAGCCCGCCAGCAACCTCGTATCCCATACAGGAGTAGCCGTACTCGACGTGATAACCCTTGGGGTCACGGGTCCGCCACAACTTATGCAGATCGCCAGGCATCGAGCCGGCCGCACACACCACAACATCGCGCGCATCGGACAGCTCGTTCACCATGCCGATCACCTCGTTCTGGGTGAGCAGGCCGTCGGCGCCAGCATTGGGAGTCGCTGGTAGGTAGACGTTCTGGACCGTTTCGTCCCAGGCGGCGTCCAACTCAGTGTATTTCCGGATGTAGTCCTCGTTGACCCGATACCCGTCAAGCAGCGGCAGTAAGGCCTCAAGGGCCTCCCGAGCGTCCGCCTGAACGACAAGGCCAGTGTTCTTGATCGCGTCAATTCCGGCGACATTGATGTTGACGAACCGTACGCCGGGATTTTGGAAGGCCGTCCGGCTCGCCGTCGTGAAATCGGAGTAGCGGGTGCCGATGCCGATCACGACATCGGCTTCCCGGGCAATCGCATTTGACGCTGTGGTGCCGGTGGAGCCTATGGCCCCGAGGCACTGCGGATGGTCGTACACCAGGGTTCCCTTGCCGGCTTGGCTCTGGCCCACAGGAATCCCGGTCGCCTCGCAGAACGCCGCAAGCGCGTCCTGTGCGCGCGAATAAGTGACTCCACCACCCGCCACGATCAGCGGCCGCGCCGCCGATCTGATGATCTCTGCAGCGGCCTGGAGCATCGATTGCTCTGGCAGCGGCCTCGCTACGTGCCAGACCCGTTTCACGAACAACCCTGAAGGCCAGTCGTACGCCTCTGCCTGCACGTCCTGTGGGAAGCACAGCGTCACGGCGCCGGTTTCGGCCGGATCTGTCAGTACTCGCATGGCCGCGAGCAGCGCCCCAGGCAACTGCTCAGGTCGCCAGATGCGGTCGAAGTATCTCGACACCGGACGGAATGCATCGTTCACCGTGACATCGCCAGAGCTCGGCAGCTCCAGTTCCTGGAGCAGCGGCGAGGCACTCCGGTCGGCGAAGGTGTCGGCGGGCAGCAACAAGACAGGCAGTCGATTGATGGTGGCCAGCGCCGCGCCGGTCACCATATTGGTGGCACCTGGGCCCACGCTTGTCGAAACCGCGTAGGTCTGCAGGCGGTCCTTCATCCGGGCATAGGCCACGGCCACATGCACCAGGGCTTGCTCATTGCGACCCAGAATGTACGGCAGTGCATCCGGCTCCTCGAGCTCTGCTTGGAGCAAAGCCTGGCCAATGCCTGCTACGTTGCCATGCCCGAAGATTCCAAAGCAGCCGGCGAAGAGCCTCTGCTCCTGGCCGTCGGATTCTGAATATTGGGCGCTGAGGAATTTCACAAGCGCCTGTGCCACGGTCAGCCGGATCGTTCGCTCGAGGGGGTTCGGGGGGGTCGTCCCCCCCGCTGAATTCAACGCCGCCATGCTCAACCCTCCTGGACGGTCTGCGGTAGGAGTCTCGAGTCGACGCCCTGGGACTCCCAGGTGCTGCGTACCCACGCCTGGTCTGGATGGTCGGTGATCTTCCAGGCCCGCGCGACACCCGGACCGGCCATCACATTCAAGTAGTACATGTCGAACCCCGGCGCCGCGACGCAAGGTCCATGCCAGCCATACGGCACCAACACCGTGTCTCGATCATGAACCTCTTCCAACAGCTCAATGTCATGGCGCGGCGAGGATGAGGTCCGCATGAATCCGAAGCCTGGCTGGCCAGCTGGCCCGGCAGCGATCTCGAAGTAGTAGATCTCTTCCAGCTCGGTCTCAGTGTCAGTCGACTCGTCGTGCTTGTGTGCCGGGTAGGAGGACCAGTTCCCCGCTGGAGTGATCACCTCACAGGCGATGATCTTGCCAGCCTCGAGTGATCCCGGGGTACCAAAGTTACGCACCTGGCGGCTGGATTGGCCGGCGCCACGGAGCTCGACCGGCACCTCGGGTGCCGACAGATAGCGCACTGGACGCGCTGATTCAGTACGTGCTCCGCATAGTGCAAAACGGCCGCCTTTTTCTGACTGCAAAGTCACCGTTTTGCCAGTGCCGACGTAAACAAGATCAGTTGCGCCCTCGAAGACAGAGGAACGGCCCTCGAGCTCGCAGTGCAGGTCATCAACATCCACCGCGACTGACCCACTCAGCGGCAGCACGATCACCTCATCAGAACCGGTCTGAAAGCGATGGCTTCCCGCCGCCTGCATGGAAATGATCTTCAACGAGGAATAACCCCAGCCCGCGGACTCCGGAGTCACCTGGACCTCGTACGAGCCCGAGCCGGCCGATCCGGACCGGAGCAGGTAGCGGGAGTCCATTGCCGTTACCGGAAGAGCGAGACGGCGGTATCGACTGCCTTCGCTACATCGTCGTCGGCGGGATACAGCATGGTTCGACCGACGACGAGACCGCGTACCGACGGCAATGCCAGAGCTGCCTGCCACGCGGCGTAGGTCTCGTCTGGATCACTGTCCGGGTCACCGCCCAGCAGCAACGTCGGCAGCGTTGTGGCATCCATCACCCGCTCCATTTCATGGACTACGGGAAGCTTCATCCAGGTGTACGCGCTGGAAGCACCCAGACCTTGCGAAATGTGAACGGACTTGATCACCGCATCCGGGGAAAGATCATTCACGATCTTGCCGCCGAAACGACTGGACATGAATGGTTCGACCATTGCGATCAACTCAGCGCGATTGAGCTCGCTGACCGCCTGCCCGCATCGCTCCAACGTGGCCACCGTGCCAGGATCTTCCAGATCGATCCGGAGCAGCATCTTTGCGCCTTCGAATCCGGCGTCAATGGTGCCCTGTACGTCGTATCCGGTGTTGCGATCATCCATCTCGAAGGATGCCCCCTGCAGGCCGCCACGGTTCATCGAGGCGAAGACCAGCTTCTCCTCCAAGACACCCAGCATGAGCAGGTCCTCCGCGATGTCTGCCGTCGCAAGCAAACCGTCCACACCCGGTCGGGTCAGCGCCGTCACCAGCCGGTTGAGGAGGTCGGTCCGGCTGGCCATCGCGGTCGCCTTGCCCGCGGCACTCAATGCACCGCGTGCCGGATGATCACAGGCAATGATCATTAACTTGCCATCAGGCCCGAACAGTTCTCGCCTGCGCCGAGCTCCGAGCAGTTGCTTGATGCGTTGCGGATTACGGCTACGGATCTCATTGAGCTCAGCGATCGAGCCTGCGAACTGGGTTCCCGACGACGCGTCGGTTACGGTGCTCATCGCGTGCTCGCCGTCTCGAAGTGCACAGCCAGCGAGTCTGCGAGATGCTCATTAGGATCGCCACCGTCGAGCAAGGTCTGGATCTCCGCGGCCGTAGGCATGGCGGTCGAGCATTCCAGTCGGGAGGCCACGATCGCGCCGGCGGCATTGGCGTGTTGCAGCACCTTCTCCAGTGGCCAGCCAGCCAACAGGCCGTGACACAGCGATCCGCCGAAAGAGTCACCGGCGCCCAGGCCGTTGAGCGGCCGGATCAATATCGGTGGCGACTCGACACGTTCACTTCTGGTCTTGGCGAGCACACCCTTCGGTCCCTGTTTGACAATCGCCAATTCCACGCCTGCGTCGAGCAGGGCATCAGCAGCCTCCTCAGGCTCGGTTTCGCCGACTGCCACTTCGCACTCCTCACGATTGCCCACCGCGACTGTTACCTGCGGCAGAGCTCGCTGCACCTGTTCGGTGGCGTGGGCCGGGGTATCCCAGAACATCGGACGGTAGTCAAGATCAAGTACGGTGAACTGCTTGCGCGCTCGGGCATCCAAGACCGCGAAGTGGGACTCGCGGCTCGGCTCTTCGCTAAGACCAGTTACCGACAGCCACATCAGCTGAGTCCCGCGTACCGCATCAAAGTCGATGTCCGAAGGCTTGACCTGCATGTCGGGCGCCGACGGCCTGCGGTAGAACCACAGCGGAAAATTATCGGGCGGAAAGATCTCACAGAAGGTGACCGGCGTGGCGTACTCGGTGTTCGTCACAACGTAACGATCATCGACATTCAACTCACGCAGTGCCTTGCGCACGTACCGGCCGAACGGATCATCACCTACTCCGGTGATGATCGCCGCCTTCCGTCCTAGTCGAGCTGCCGCCACGGCCACGTTGGCCGTGGTGCCACCGAGGTACTTGCCGAAGGTCTTGACGTCCTCAAGTCCAACGCCGACTTGCAACGGATAGATGTCGACACCACTGCGACCAAATGTGAGGACATCCAGCGGCGCCTCACCCTGTGCATCCGGACGGTCTTGAGGATCGCTACTCATCGCTCTCCTTTGAGTTTGAGATCAAGATCAAGATCGGGTCGCATTGTGGCTCTGTCAGCAACGTATTGTTCCTCACCACCACCGTCAACGCTTTGTCCAGACAAATTCACTTTGTCCACTGACTTCAGAGTGCCGTTTAAGAACTGTGCCTGACCTAGACCGAACGTCCAATCGACGTGGCGGTTGGCCATTACCGAAATAATCAAGTCCTCGGGGCGTACGCCACAGTCAGCTGCTAGCCGCTTAGCCAGCTCGGCGTACGCAGCCACCTTCTGCTCAGTTGATCTACCTTGCTGGAAGATCTGAATGACCACAATGTCGTCGGTACGCTCCAGCCCGAGGCCGGTGTCCTCGGCAATAATCTGGCCCTGATCGTGCTCGGTAATGATCTGATATCGATCACCCGGCGGAGCTGCAAAGACATCAAGCATGACGTCTTGCACAACGTCAGCCAATCTCCGGAGCTCCCCCGGCGCCCGCCCCTTCAGGACATCAATACGTACCAACGGCATGAGGCAACCTAACTTTGTAAAGACATAATGTCAACGCGGCGTACAATTGGGAGCTCATTGTGTTCCTTCCTGCCCGCAGTGAAGAGAAAGAAACCGAGGAGCCGTCAGCGGAAATTGCCGCCGGCGAAAGCCTCCTCCAGTTCCTCCAGCGAGCGATCTTTCGTCTCCGGAAGGAACTTCGTCAGGAAGGCGATCGCGAGCAGTCCGAGGACGACGAAGACCAGGAAGGCACCCTGGATCTGGATGGTCTCGACGAGGATCGGGAAGACGAACGCGATGAT
>Ga0307409_100000105_pt1 | contig 30290 bp, 30 predicted proteins | sample 322Ometagenome_2_FD_203888 | JGI IMG/M metagenome (GOLD analysis project Ga0307409, IMG submission 203888) | Maize rhizosphere microbial communities from greenhouse at UC Davis, California, United States - 322HYB-O-2 | ecosystem: Host-associated > Plants > Roots > Rhizosphere > Soil | place... | reverse complement strand
GCGCTTCCGAGACCACAACCGGCGCGGCCGCGCCAACATGCGAGATCGCGATCCTCAGGACAAACGTGCAGTTGGGCTCCACGATTGTCCTCGGGATCGCGATCATGGTGCCTGTGACGAGCCCTCCGGGGCCGCCAACCACGAACGTCACCGGACCTGAACAGTTACTCCGGCAGTTGTGCGGATCGTGGGTTCGCCGGTGAGCGGATCGAGGGACGAGCCGGGGCGGGGCGCACGTATGGGAGTTGATGTCGGAAAAGTCCGCGTCGGGGTGGCCCTATCCGACCCCGGCGGCGTGCTGGCCACCCCGCTCGTGACGCTTCGCCGCGATCTGGACGCGGAAGGCAAGCCCATCCCCGACGATATCGCCGAGCTGGTGCGACTCGTTGATGTCCATGAGATTGTGGAGGTCGTGGTCGGGCTCCCGGTGACGCTCGCCGGTACGGAAGGCCTCGCGGCATCCGAGGCGAGAGCCTATGCCGATCGCCTGGCCCGCGTGGTCGCGCCGGTGCCCGTCCGCTTAACGGACGAGAGGATGTCGACGGCCGTCGCAACCCGTAGGCTGTCCGAACGAGGCGTCCGGGGTCGACGCCGCCGAGCGGTGATCGACCAGGCCGCAGCGGTGGAGATCCTGCAGGGATGGCTCGACTCGCGGAGGCGTGGAGATGCTTGACGATCTTGACTTGGCCTGGGAGGAGCAGAACGAGCCCCGACGGCGCGGCGCTCCCCCGACCCGGCAGGCCCGTCAGCGGCGGCGCAAGGAACGCAAACGGCGCCGTCGCTCGTTCGGCGCCCTGTTCATCTCGTTCCTGATGCTGGCCGGGCTGGGCGCCGGCGTGTACTTCGGCGTCGGCAAGCTGCAGGAGCTCTTCGGCGCGCCCGACTACGAGGGCAACCCGGCCCAGGTGGCGGTCAACGTCACGATCGAGTCCGGCTGGGCCGCACCGCAGATCGGCGAAGAACTGTACGAGAAGGGCGTCGTCAAGAGCGCCAAGGCCTTCGTCAAGGTGGCCGGCGCGGACCTCGAGCGCAGCACGAAGATCCAGCCCGGTACGTACAGGCTCTTCAAGGAGACCAAGGCGGCGGTCGTTCTCGACCAGTTGCTGGACCCGGACACGTACCTGGTCCAGGACAAGGTGACGATCCGCGAGGGCCTGACCGCGATCCAGACGTTCAAGAAGCTCGCCGAGGCGACCGGCATCCCGGAGCAGGAATTCCGGGACGCCGCCAAGGACCCGATCGCCCTGGGTGTGGCGGACTTCTGGTTCGAGGGCGATCGCGCCGACCGCAAGAAGCCCCGCCAGTCCATCGAGGGATTCCTCTTCCCCGACACGTACGCGTTCGCGCCCGAGCTGTCCGCGGCCGACATCCTGAAGAAGATGGTGGCCCGCTTCAACGAGATCGCGGAGGAGACCGAGTTCGCCGGCACCGCGCAGAGCGGGCTCGGCATCACGCCGTACGAGGCGTTGATCGTCGCCTCGCTGGCCCAGGTCGAGGGCAAGGAGGCCGACTTCGGCAAGGTCGCCCGGGTCGCCTACAACCGGGCCATCAAGTTCAAGGACACGTTCCCGTGCGGGTGCCTGCAGTTCGACTCGACGGCCAACTACTACCTCGAGCAGCAGAACAAGCCCACCAAGTCGTCCAAGGACATGAGTGAGGCCGAGCTGGACAACCCGAAGAACCCGTGGAACACCGGTCTCAGCACGCCCGGCCTGCCGATCACCCCGATCAGCAATCCCGGCCAGAAGGCGATGGAGGCCGCCGTCGCCCCGGCCAAGGGCAACTGGGTCTACTTCGTCACGGTCGACAAGAAGGGCACCACCAAGTTCGCCGTCACGCTCGCGGAGCATGAGCGGAATGAGGCCGAGGCCCGCCGCAACGGCGTGCTGTAGACGTCGGGTCGGGCGGTCCGCCCGTACCGCGTGGTGCGTGCCACACTGGTCGGCGTGACCGCGACGAGACGGGCGGCCGTGCTGGGCCGGCCGATCGCGCATTCGCTGTCGCCGGTCATCCACAACGCCGGTTACGCCGCCGCCGGTCTGGCCGACTGGGCCTACAGCGCGCATGAATGCGGTGAGGAGGGTCTGGCCGGGTTCGTGGCCGGGCTCGGATCCGAGTGGGCCGGCCTGTCGCTGACCATGCCGCTCAAGGAGGCCGCGCTCGACGTGGCCGACGAGGTCGCGCCGGTGGCCGCCGCCATCGGTGCGGCCAACACCCTGGTACGGCTGCCCGACGGCAGCTGGCGGGCCGAGAACACCGATGCGCCCGGCATCGTCGATGCCCTGCTGGCGGCGGGAGTGTCCATAGTGGACCGCGTGTCCGTGCTCGGCGCCGGCGGTACGGCCCGCGCGGCCCTGGCCGCCGCCCGCGACGTGGGCGCGACCGCGGTGACGGTCTACGCCCGCCGGCCGGGGGCGATCGCCGAGCTGGAGCCGGTCGCCGACGACCTCGGCCTCACCCTGATCGGAGCCGGCTGGGCCGACGTCGCGACCGCCGCCGACGCCGCGGTGGTCGTCTCGACCGTCCCCAAGGGAGTCGCCGACGCGCTCGGCCCGACGCTCGTCTGGCGGGCGGACACGGTGCTCTTCGACGCGGTCTACGACCCCTGGCCCACCCCGCTGGCCGCGGCGGCCCGGGCCGCGGGCTGCCGCATCGTCTCCGGGCTGGATCTGTTGCTGGCCCAGGCGGTGCGGCAGTTCGAGCTGTACACCGGCGTCGACGCGCCGATCGCCGCGATGCGGTCGGCCCTCTTCTCGGCGGCGGCGGCCCGCTCGGGTTTGTAGGGGGTAGCCGCAAACGGGGTACAAAGGAGGGGCATGACGACCGAGCAACGCGGGCAGGGATGGCGCGACCTGTTCCGGCTGGAACGGCCAGTCCCGCCGACGCCGGCGAGCCGGCGGCTGCGTCGCCTCATCGCGTTCACGGCCCTGGCCGTGGTCATCGTCGAGGCCCTGAACCTGCTGTCGGTCGACGAGGCCGGCTTCGCCCTCGTGGTGCGGACCCTGTGGGCCCTGCTGCGCGTGCTCGGCTTCCTGGTGCTCATGCGGGCCGTGCGGTACGGGCGGGCGGCCGCCCGCCCGTTCGGGCTGATCCTGGCCGTGACGACGGTCTTCGCGGTCGCCCGCCTCACCGCGCCCCGGCGGGGCAGCGTCGTCCCGGAGCCGACCGTCCTGGTCGGGCTGGTCGTGCTCACCGTGCTCTGCTCGGCAATCGTCTGGCTGCTCTACCGTTCCCCGGCCGTGGCCGATCATCTCGCCACGCGCCCGGTCCGCCGGCACATCCCGGCCTGGGTGCTGACGGCGCGCATCGCGGTCCTGGCCTACGCCGCCCTGCTGCTCGTCCCGTTCCTCGTCGCGCTGTCGACGGCCTCGGGCGACGAACGGCGCCTGGACCTGCCGGTGACCGTGGCGCTGCTCGTCACGTGGCTGGGACTGTTCCTCGTCGTGTCGTTCACCGCGCCGTTCGTGTCGTTCTTCGTCGTCATGGGCAAGGGCTGGGCCCGTGTGCTCATCGGGCTGCTCAGCGTCGCCGTTCTCGTTCTCGGGCCGACGTTGTGCTACCTGACGCTGGGCCTCGACGGGTTGCTGCGCGACGGCGTACCGCTGGCCGTGACCGCGCTGGTCGGCCTCTACGCGTTGCGCAGGTCGCGGGGCCTGGCCACCTGGGTGCGTCCGGGCCCGGCTCCGGCGGCGTGACACACTGGCGCGGTGAGCCTGCGCTGGTTGACCGCTGGGGAGTCGCACGGACCCGCGCTCGTGGCCGTGCTGGAGGGCGTGCCGGCGGGTGTCGAGGTGACGAGCGCCGAGCTGGCCAAGGATCTCCAGCGGCGCCGCATGGGGTACGGCCGCGGGGCCCGGATGTCGTTCGAGCAGGACGAGGTGGAGATCCTCGGCGGCGTCCGGCACGGCGTGACGCTCGGCAGCCCGATCGCGATCCGGGTCGGCAACAGCGAATGGCCCAAGTGGGAGACGGTCATGGCGGCCGATCCGGTCGACCCGGCCGAGCTGGAGGGCCAGGCCCGCAACGCCCCGTTGACCCGGCCGCGGCCCGGACACGCCGACCTGGCCGGCATGCAGAAGTACGCTCACACGGACGCCCGCCCGGTACTGGAACGGGCCAGCGCGCGGGAGACCGCGGCCCGGGTGGCCCTCGGTGTCGTGGCCAAGAACCTGCTGCGCCAGGCGCTCGGAGTCGAGATCGTGTCCCATGTGGTCGAGCTGGGGCCCGTCGCGGTCAAGGCCGGCCTGCAGCCCCGGCCGGAGGACGCCGAGCGCATCGACGCGGATCCGCTGCGCTGCCTCGACCCGGAGGCGTCGCGGCGCATGGTGGAGGAGGTCGACGCGGCCAAGCGCGACGCCGACACCCTGGGCGGCATCGTGGAGGTGCTGGCCTACGGCGTGCCGCCCGGCCTGGGCAGCCATGTTCACTGGGATCGCAAGCTCGACGCCCGCATCGCCGCCGCGCTCTGCTCCATCCAGGCCATCAAGGGAGTTGAGATCGGCGATGCGTTCACCCAGGCCCGCACGCGGGGGTCGGCCGCCCACGACGAGATCGTGCCGACCGCGACCGGTGTACGCCGGCTCACCGACCGGGCCGGCGGGCTGGAGGGGGGCATCACCACCGGCGAGCCGGTACGGGTACGGGCGGCCATGAAACCCATCTCGTCGCTCAACCGTCCACTCGCGACCGTGGACGTCGCGACCGGGGAGCCGGCCACCGCGATCAACCAGCGGTCGGACGTGTGTGCCGTGCCGGCCGCCGCGGTCGTGGCCGAGTCGATGCTCGCGCTGGTCCTGGCGGCCGCCGCGGTGGAGAAGTTCGGCGGCGACTCGCTCGCCGAGATGCGCCGCAACGTCGCCGGTTACCTCGACACCCTGGTGATCCGATGACCCCGCCCCGTTTCCCGGTCGTCCCGCCGCGGCGGCCCACCATGATCGAACACCTGCACGGATCTTGGGCCGCCGGGGAGTGGGCGTGACGCGGCCGGTGTGTGTGCTCGTCGGGCCGCCGGGCGCGGGCAAGACGACGATCGGCATGCTCGTAGCCGAGAGCCTCCGGGTGCCGTTCCGCGACACCGACGCCGACATCGTCGCCGTCGCCGGAAAGGAGATCCCGGACATCTTCATCGAGGATGGCGAGGACGCGTTCCGGGCCCTGGAGCGGACGGCCGTGGCCGCGGCGCTGGAGTCGTGCGACGGCGTGCTGGCCCTCGGCGGCGGCGCGGTGCTGGCCGCGGAGACCCGGGTACTCCTGGAGGGGCACACGGTCGTCTACCTCAGCGTCGAGCTGGCCGACGCGGTCAACCGGGTGGGCCTCGGGGCCGGCCGTCCACTGTTGACGGTCAACCCGCGGGCCACGCTGAAATACCTGCTGGACCAGCGGCGGCCGCTGTACGAGGAGGTGGCCACCGCGATCGTACGCACGGACGGCCGCCCGCCGGCCGAGATAGCCGACGAGGTCCTGGCCGCCATCCGCCCCTGACCGCGCGCCCCGTCGTCGGTAGGGTGACCCGGTTATACAGAAGGTGTTTGCCGGGGGTCCCTGCATAACACCAACGCACGGGTCAGCGGGCGAACACGCTCAGCCGGTGGCGTTGACCATAGACGCGCGGGCGGTCCGGACCGGGGAGGGAACGTAGCGCGAGAATCGCCGGCCGCACATCGCGCTCCCACCCGGCGTCGTCGACGTCCCACAGGTACGACCAGATCCGCTGCTCGACGCCGTCGGCCAGCTCGTTCGGGGTCCGCTCGATCGGATGCCGGTCGGTCCAGCCGAGGTGCACCGGGCCCAGCCCGGCCGCCGATGCCGCGCCGGTGAGCGCCTCGACCGTGTCGATGCGACCGAGGGTGGCCCGGATCGCGTCCAGGGGCCGCATCGCCTCGAGCATGTCGGTGGGCTGCGCGTCCGGGCGGTCGTGTACGGCCACGACCCGACCGCCGGGGCGCAGCACGCGGGCCGCCTCGCCCAGGGCCGCCGGCACGTCGCCCACGACGTGCAACGAGATGGGAAACACCACGGTCCCGACGCTGGCGCCGCGCACCGGCAGGTGCCGCGCGTCACCCCGCCCGACGCGCGGGCCGATCCGCCCGTACGCCCGCGCCAGCATGGCGGCCGAGATGTCCACCCCGACCACGGGTACGCCGAGGTCGGTCAGCGCCGAGGCCACGACTCCGGTGCCGACACCGACCTCCAGCACGGTTCCCGGCCGCAGCCACGGGTGGAGGGCCGCCGCGAACTGCGCGCCCCGCTCCGGACCGCCGCGGGTGGCGTCGTAGTGTTCGGCGACCGGGTCGAACGACATGGGCGCGGGCACAGGCCCACCGTATCCGTCCAGCTTCACCTCCGCCTCGCTCGTTCCTCGCTCGGGCGTCGGCTCGCACTATCCGTCCAGCTTCACCTCCGCCTCGCTCGTTCCTCGCTCGGGCGTCGGCTCGCCCTATCCGTCCAGCTTCACCTCCGCCTCGCTCGTTCCTCGCTCGGGCGTCGACTCGCCCTATCCGTCCAGCTTCACCTCCGCCTCGCTCGTTCCTCGCTCGGGCGTCGGCTCGCACTACAGATAGGCTCGTCCCCGATGGTCACGCACATCGACGTCGGCGGCGAACGCCCGTACCAGGTGCTCGTCGGCACCGACCTGCTCGACGCCCTCGGCCCGCTGGTCGCCGGGGCGGCGCAGGTCGCGGTGCTGCACGCGCCGACGGTGGCCCCGTACGCCGACCGGGTGGCCGCCCACCTCCGGACGAACCGGATCACACCGCTGCCGATCGAGGTGCCCGACGCCGAGCCGGGCAAGACCCTCGAGGTGGCCGGCCGGTGCTGGGACGCCCTGGGCGGGGCCAACTTCACCCGGACCGACGCGGTCGTCGGCGTGGGCGGCGGCGCCGTGACGGACCTGGCCGGCTTCGTGGCCGCGTGCTGGCTGCGCGGCGTGCGGTGGGTCGCGGTCGCCACGTCGCTGCTGGGCATGGTGGACGCCGCCGTGGGCGGCAAGACCGGGGTCAACACCGCCGCCGGCAAGAACCTCGTGGGCGCGTTCCACCCGCCGGCCGGCGTGCTGTGCGATCTGACCACACTGGACACGCTGCCGGCCGCCGAACTCGTCGCCGGGCTGGCCGAGGTGGTCAAGTGCGGTTTCATCGCCGACCCCGAGATCCTGGCGCTGGTGGAGAACGACCCGGCGGCCGCCGTCGACCCGCGCGGCGCCGTGGTGCGGGACCTGATCGAACGGGCGGTACGGGTCAAGGCGCGCGTCGTCGGCGCGGACCTGCGCGAGTCCGGAGTACGCGAGGTGCTCAACTACGGACACACGCTGGCCCACGCCATCGAGAAGGTCGAGGGCTACCGGTGGCGGCACGGCCACGCGGTCTCGGTGGGGCTGGTGTACGCCGCCGCGCTGGCCCGGGCCGCCGGCGTGCTCGACGCCGGGACGGCGCAGCGCCACCGTCGCGTGCTCGATCTGCTGGGCCTGCCGGTGAGCTACCCGGCCCCGGCCTGGCCGGATCTGCTGGCCAGCATGCGGGTGGACAAGAAGGCCCGGGGATCGCGGCTCCGGTTCGTCGTCCTGCATGGGTTGGCGGAGCCGTCCATGTTGGACGGTCCGTCGGACGAGCTGTTGGCCACCGCCTACCAGGAGGTGTCGTCGTGAAGGTCTACGTACTGAATGGACCGAATCTTGGCCGGCTCGGCACGCGGCAGACCGACGTCTACGGGCTCGTCTCCTATGCCGAACTCGCCGACATGTGCGTGCGAGTTGGCAAGGATCTGGGTCTCGCCGCGGAGGTGCGGCAGACCGACGCCGAGCACGAGATGATCGGTTGGCTGCACCAGGCCGCGGACGACGGGTCGGCGGTCGTACTCAACGCCGGCGCGTGGACGCATTACTCGTACGCGCTGCGCGACGCCTGCGCCCTGGTGCGCGGCCCGCTCGTCGAGGTGCACATCTCCAACATCCACGCCCGGGAGGAGTTCCGGCGCCACTCCGTCATATCGGCGGTAGCGACGGGTGTGATTTGCGGGCTCGGCGTCGAGGGCTACCGGCTGGCGCTGCAGTATGTGGCGTCCCGTCTCCAGGACTGAAGTCACCACCCTCTGCACCGTCGGGACGGTCAGGAGCCCGGCCACGGCGAACACGGCCGCCACCCCCAGCGCGGCACCGGCGAACGACTCGACGCTCGGTTGCACGCCGCCGGGCAGCACCAGCATGGTGAACGCGATCGTGGTGACGACCACGGTCCGGCGCAGGTTGGGCGACGTGGCGGCCGCGGCCAGCGGCACGATGGCCCAGGTCAGGTACCAGGGGTGCAGCACCGGACCCAGCAGGACGACCGCGCCGAAGCCGAGGCCGAGGCCGACCACCGGCGTGTACCGGTCCTGGCGCAGCCACACGGCCGTGGTCAGGATGGCGGCGGCCAGCAGCCCGGCCACCCGCCACACCGTCGTGGTCTGCGCGGTCGTGGCCAGATCCAGCCACTCGGCCAGCTGACCCGTCCAGTGGCCGAGGTCGGTGGCGATGGACGTCCAGGTATGGGCCAGCGTTGGCGTGTCCAGCGCGCCCACCCATCCGTACCCAGTGCCGGCGACGGCGGTCGTCGCCACCACGGTCAGGGTCGTGATGCCGGCCGTGCACAGCGCGGCCCGCACCCAGCGGCCGGCCTCGTTGAGCTGTCGGGCCCAGATCGGTATGAGGAAGACCAGCGCCAGCGCCGCCGGCACCTTGATCAACGCGGCCAGCGTGATGACGACGGTGCCGATCTCGGGCCGGCGGTCCAGCGCGAGGGTCATGCCGGCCAGCATCAGGCCCAGCATCAGCGCGTCGTTGTGCGAGTCGGCGACCAGGTGCAGCACGACCAGCGGGTTGAGCACACCGAGCCACAGGGCCCGCCTCGGGTCGACCCCGAAGTGGCGCGCGATGCGGATGACCGACCAGAAGATGAGGGCGATGCCGAGCAGGGACAGCAGCCGCATGCCGATGATGCCCAGCCGGACGGAATCCTGCGTCAACCACGTCAGCTTCGAGGTGATGATGAGGAACACCGGACCGTACGGAGCGGGGGTGTGCTGCCAGATCGGCGGGATGTCCACGGTCAGCGGCCCGCCCAGGTATGCCGGGCCCTGCTCGTACGCCCACGATGGTGCGTGCAACGACGTCATGCGTCCCAGCGCGAGGTAGCTGAACACGTCGCGGCTGAAGATTGGCGTGGCCAGCAGCAGTGGGGCCGACCACCAACCGAGCGTGACCGCCAGGTCGCGCGGCAGCGGTGCCTCCAGGCGATCGGTCATGCGGCCGAGGCGCCACCACGCCAGCAGAAGCATCGTTACGCCGACAAAGACGCACATGACGGCAGGCACGATCTGCTGGCGCAGCTCGCTGACCAGCTCAGAGCGTGCCAGGAAATCCTGGGAGGGGATGATGCCGCCGAGGACGCCGCCGACCACGAGGGTGGCCGATCCGGCGAGGCCTAGGTAGCGAACGCGACGGATACAGACCCTATCGATCCGCAACAGCACGCTAGTACGCTTCTGTTGTTTGATATACGTAAGGTAACGCCGGCATTACTTCTTCCTGTCGGATGCCCGGCCTGCGCCACGGCTGGCTCGGCGCGGCGCCAAGGCGGTCTGGCGCCGCGCTAGCGACCCAGCCATGGCGGCTCCGTTGGAAGGGCATGACAAAGCTCCCCTGACGCGATGGTCGACGAACGTAACCTCAGCCATCGTACGTGCGCCTGGCCTATTGGGGGCGCCGCCCGGCATCATCCGGGCGATGTGTCCCAAGTGCACCTCGTGACGCGAAGATGGAATCGTGGACGCATCGGCGGCCCGGGTGGCCGTACACAACGCCCGCGTGGCCAGGTTGGCGACAGTGGACGCCGACGGCGTGCCGCACCTGGTGCCGATCTGTTTCGCTCTCGTGGGTGACGGCCAACAGCGGGACGTCGTGTACAGCGCGGTCGACCACAAGCCGAAACGGTCGGCGCGGCTGCGGCGGTTGGCCAACGTCGAATCGACGGGACGGGTCTGTCTGCTGGTCGACGACTATTCGGAGGACTGGTCGCGGCTGTGGTGGGTCCGGTTGGACGGGCGCGGCCGGATCGTCGACGATCCGGCCGAGGCGGCGTCGGCGCTGGGCGTGCTACGGGACAAGTACCGACAGTACGCCGCGCGCCCTCCGGACGGCCCGGTCCTCGCGATCGATGTCGAACGATGGGCTTCGTGGTCGGCCCGAGCCTGACGAGCCTACGCCCCGGCCGGGAAGTCGTACGACGACGGCACCTTCGGGCTGTCCCCGGCCGGCCCGAGCCACACGACGATCTGCGCGTGCTGGGTGAACTTCAGGGCCGCCGGGTCACCGGAAACCCTTTCGCCGTTGCGGTACACGCGCAGTTCCTCGCCGCCCGCCACCGTGACCGGGCCGACCCGGGTGGCCGACAGCGGCTGGCCCCACTCGGTGAAGAACTGGCCGAGCCGGAACGGAATGTCCTCAGCGGACTCGATGTGGACGATCCCGGTCGTGTCATGGGTGTGCAGGGCCGAGATGAGGTGCCGTCGGGCGTCGATGCCCACGCCGGCCGGCACGGTCACCCGCACGCCGCGTACCAGGACGTCCAGGTGGGCGTGGTAGTGCACGGCGAGCATCTCCCGGTCGAGCATGGCCAGGCCGGCCTTCTGCGCGGCCGCCCGGGGGTCGTCCGGCAGCGGCCAGACCGACGGCGGCGGCGCCGCGGCCTCGGGCGAGTCCGAGCCGCTCCGGCCGCATCCGGTGACCATGGCGAGCAGGACCGCCACCGCGGCCACGCAGGTCCTCAGCCGGCCCATGTCGACGCCTCCCGTTCGTGTCGGCCCCGGTGCCGGGGCTCCGCTCGACGGTATCTCGTCGATCATGGGAGGACCATGATGCGTCAGAAGTATGCCCCGGCCGGTCCGCGGTAACGGCGGCCGTCCAGGTACGGCCAGGGATTGGCGACACAGCCGTGCAGGCCGAACGTCTGCTGGAGCATCACCGGTGCCGGCCGCCCGCGGCCCGGGCACAGCTCGTGGCCGTGGCCGAGAAAGTGGCCGATCTCATGGTTGATCATGTATCGGCGGTAGGTGTCGAGGGGCGCGCGATAGCGGGGGACCCCGCGCGTCCAGCGGGCGACGTTGAGCACGACCCGCCGGCCGTTGCGGCAGCTCGTGTACCGGTCGAAGCCCATGTTGCACAGCGCGTCGCGGGTCGCCGGTGTGGCCAGGTAGACGGTGAAGTGGTGCCGCTGGCCCGGCCCGACCCGTAGGAAGCGCCACTTGCCGCCCGCGGTCCAGCCGCGAGGATCGGCCAGCGCCTGTTCCACCAGGTCGGCCACGACCGCGGCGTCGACGTTGGCGATGTCCCGCTCCACCACGACGCGGTACCGGAGCACCCGGCCACGGGTACCGATGGCGGCCTCGCCCGCCGGCGCCACGCGGTAGCGGCGCGAGCCCACCGTGGGGAAACGCACCCGGGGGGTGCTCGGGCGCGGGGTGGTGGCCTGCGGCGTGCCCTCGGCGTCGTTGTGGGGCCGGGCCGCGGCGAGGGGCCCGGCCCCCGAGGGCGCCGATGCTTCGGCCCGGGCCGTCGCACCCGCGCCCACCTGTCCGGCGACCGACATGGCCGCGGCCATCAGCGCGGCACCCAACCTGGCCCCGATCATGGCATTGCTCCTTGCGCTCGTTTCGTCGGCGGATGGGCCGGGGGCGATGTCCGGGGGTCGCCATCCATGGTGGTGTCTGAAGTGGACCTGAGTGAGGTGAGACTTTCACTCATGACAATATGTCCGGCTTGGGGTCACGAATTGTCGCCATCCTGTAGCGGTCTGTGAGGAGATCGGGGTTCACTGGAACTGCCCCGGTCGGGTGCGAGCGGGACTCCGCCCGACCGGGTGCCTCATTGGACAGGGCGCCGCTCAGCCGGTACTCGCCTCGCGGGCCTGTACCAGCGCTTCGGCCCAGGCCGCCGCCGGCGTCTTCGAACCGACCTCGACCTCACCCAGCCGGTCCTCGAAGATCTTCCGGACCGCGGCGTTGTGTACGCCCAGGTACTGCGGCGGCTTGCGCTGCACCGAGGCGGTGAAGATCTTTCCGACCGGCGCGTCCCGGAAGAACGGGTTGGAGAAGCCGGTGACCGCCGGGTCGGTGTACAGCTCGGGCTGGGACGGCAGGTTGCCGGTCTCGATGAAGATGCGCAGTTGCTGCTCCGGCGCGGTCAACCAGGCGGCGAGGGCGTACGCCTCGGCCGGGTGGGCGGTCTGCTTCGGGATGGCCAGCCACGAGCCGCCCCAGTTACCCGATCCGCCGGGTACGGCGGTGACGTCCCACATGCCCCGCGTGGCCGGCGCGTTCTGCTGGATCCAGCCCAGCATCCAGGCCGGGCAGGCCAGCGTGGCGAACCGCCCGCCCTGCAGCGCGGCGACCCACTGGGTGTTGAACGTGCGGTACTTGGCCGACTGTCCGGCGGCGATCATCGCCACGCTGACGTCCCAGGCGCGCTTGACGCCGGGTTCGGTGTCGGCGACGAGGCGCTCGGACCGGTCGAAGTAGCCGACCTCCTGTTGCGAGAGCACCTGGTTGAACAGGTTCGACGCGGCGTCTGTCCACTGTGCCGGGAGGTTGGCCTGGCGGAAGCGGTTGCCCGTCTCGAGGTACGCCTCCCACGTCGGCCACAGCTGCGCCACCTTGTCCCGGTCGGTCGGCAGGCCAGCCTGCTGTAACAGGTCGGACCGGTAGCACATGCCCAGCCCGCCGATGTCGGTGCCGAGACCGATCTGGTACTTCCCGTCGGCCGACAGGGTGTCCTGCCACTTCCAGGGCAACCACTGGTCGGCCAGTGTGGCGGCGCCATGGTCGAGCAGATTCACGAAATCCTTACTGCGGTTGCGGAAACCGACCATGTAGCCCTCGTCGATGCCGACGATGTCGCCGGCGCCCGCGCCCTTGTCGAGCTGGGCGGCCAGCTCCTCGTGGTGTTTGTTGTACTCGCCGACCCGCTCGGTCACCTTGATGTTCGGGTGCGCCTGCTCGTACTCGCGCAGCAGTTTCTTGTAGCCGAAGTTCCCGAAGTCCGCGACGACCAGCGTGACCACGTCCTCGATCGCCGTCTTGCCGGCGCCGTCCCCGCATCCGCTCGCCGCGGCCAGGGTGCCGACCGCGACGAGGGCCGCGACCAGGCGCGGGCCCCTGCCCAGGTTCGTCATCCGATTCCCCCCGTGGTTGTGGTGGCCGGCTCGGCGCCGCGCCACCGTTGGATGTGGTCGCCCGACGCGTGGGCCCGGATGAGGGGTTGTTGATGGTCCGGGTCCTCCACGTCATCGCAACCAAGATCGCGGAGTCGTTGGGCCAGGGCCGCGGTGGACGCGTCCCGCGCGGTCACGGCGACTCCGAGCTGATGGGCCAGCCAGATCAGGCTCGACACGGCGGCCGCCGCGAGCGGGCTGTCGAGCACCCGCCCGGCGAACCCGCCGTCGATGGCGACCGACCGCACGGCCGTGTGGGACGCGTCGGCCAGCGCCGCGTACACCGCGCCGACCTCCGTGACGGCGACCGCGGCGCCGATCTCGGCCAGGCGCTCCAGCGTCCCGACGGCCCGGTCGGGATCGGCCAGCAGCGTGGCCTCGGTGACCTCGAGGCGCAGCGCGGACAGCGGCAGGCCGGCCTCGGAGCACGCGGTGCTCAGGAGACCCGGCAGCGACTCGTCGGCGAGCGCGCGGGCCGGCAGGGCAAAGGCCACGCGGATGTCGGACGACTCGAGCCGCCACCGCGCGCACGCCCGCGCCGCCGTACCCAGGATCCAGGCGACCAACGGCTCCAGCAGCGAGGTGCGCTCCACCATGGGCAGGAACTCGTGCGCCTCCAGCGAACCGCGCCGCGGGTGTTGCCAACGCAGGATCGCCAACACCTCGCGCGTGACGCCGTCCGACGATCGCCTCGGCCGGTACTCCAGGTGCAGTTCGTCCCCGGCCAGCGCCTGCCGCAACTCGGGCAGGACGGTCGCGTTGCGGTCGCTCTGCTGGTCCATGGTCGGTTCGTAGGCGACCACGCCAGACCCGGCGCTCTTGGCCCGGTACATCGCCACGTCCGCGCAGTGCAGCAGCGCGCTCGGCTCCGTGCCGTGCAGCGGTGCCCAGGCGACGCCGATGCTCGCGTCGATCTCCACGCCGCAGCCCGAGATCGTCATCGGTGCCCGGATCGCCTCGCGGATCCGTTCCGCGACCTCGACGGCGGTGCGCATCTCGGCCAGGCGCGGCAGGAGTACCGCGAACTCGTCGCCGCCGAGCCGGATCGGAGTGGCCGCCGCGGCGCCGCAGACCGCCCCGAGTCGCTGGGCCACCGCGACCAGCAACTCGTCCCCCGCGTTGTGGCCGAGCGTGTCGTTGACCCCCTTGAAGCCGTCCAGGTCGATCAGGAGCAGACCGGTCGGTGTGTGGGTCGAGCTGGCGTTGAGCATTCCCATGGCCAGGCGCCGCAACAGGATCCGGTTGCCCAGGCCGGTGAGCACGTCGTGCACGGTGGCGTGGTCCTGGGCCATCTGACGGCGGCGCACCTGCCGGATGCCGGCCACGACGATCAGCAACACGAGGACGCCGCCGCCGTAGAGCAGCCGCGTCGAGTTGGCGATGGACTTGTCCATCTCCTGTCGCGGCAGCACCACCTGAGCGACGGCATCCATGACCCCATCGCCGTTGGCGTCATACGGGTAGTAGATCTCCAACGCCCCGCCCGAGCGGTCGGCCCCCGGACCAGCGAAGGGCGTGCCCGCCCGGGCCCGGGTCACCAGGTCCGGCGTCAGCGCGCCGGTGGCCGTGTTGTCCACGTCAGCGTAGACCAGGCCGCCATCAGAAAGCGCCCATATCGCCAACGCGAGGACGTGGCCGCGCTCCTTCAGCAGGATCAGGTCGCCGTCCAGTTTAGACCTGTTCGTCGGGTGTATGCCGTCGGCGATGTCGTTGAGCGTGATGCTCCGGTCCACCACCACGGACGTGAGGATCATGACGCCCTTGGCCGTGCTGTCGAGCGTCCGCGTGCGGATCTGGTTCTGCAGGGCCCAGACGCCGAGCGCCAGGAGGGCCATGACGACGCACATGATCGCGACGAGCAGCCGCCAGGAGGTGAGCGCGCCTCGGGCCGCGCCGGCGTCGTCCGCGACCAGCGCGGCCTCCGTCGGAGAACCAGGCGTCACGACCTCGACGATCGGCCGCCGCGGGCGCCGTCTGAGAAAATCCGGCGCCGGCTTGATGCGTAGGCAATCTCCTACATATTATGCCCGGATGAACATCACACACATCCAGCTGGCTTCGGTGCCGGTCGCCGACCAGGACCGGTCCCGCGACTTCTACGTGAACACCCTCGGGTTCGACCTCCTCCGGGAGGAGGCCATGGGCCCCGGTCAGCGTTGGGTGCAGGTCGGCCCCAAGGGCGCGGGCACCAGCCTGACGCTCGTCACGTGGTTCGACACCATGCCCGCCGGGTCGCTCAAGGGCCTGGTGCTGCAGACCGAGGACGTCGACGGCGACTGCGAACGGCTGCGCCGCGCCGGCCTCGAGGTGGAGGGCCCCACCGACGCGCCCTGGGGCCGCTACGTCACGTTCGACGACCCCGACGGCAACGGCATCGTGTTGACCTCACCGCCGCCGGTCTACTCCCATTCCCAATGAAAGCCGACGATCACGTCCTCGATCTGGTCATAGCGGGCCTGGGCGGAGTACTCGCCGTCCAGCTCGACCAGTTGCTGTTCGATCACCGTGGCGTGGTGGAGCCGGTCCCAGCGGGCCAGCCAGACCCGGGCCGGCAGCCGTTCGGGGTGGAACTGCAGCCACAGCGTCACGTCGCGCATCACCCCGAGAGCGCCGCGGCGGAACTCCGGCGGCGGCGCGGTCCGGTATCCGAACGTGAGGCGGTAATGCATGAGCGCGGTCTCGTCGCGGGCCAGGGGCCGGTCGAGGACCATGTCGAAGCCGAAGAGGGACTCGTTGACCCGGTACACGTCACCGACCCGGCCGCCGCGGACCACCTCGACGACCAGCTCGTCGGTGTCGAACCGGTACGGGTACGCGTCCAGCTCATCCACTGTGGATCTGATGACCTGGATCGCCTGGTGCTCGGCCGGAAGCCCGTCCGGGCCCAGGGTGTGCAGCTCGTGCACGGCCAGCGTCTCCAGGCGTGGTGGACCCGACCGGTCGCGCAGGTCGGCCAACTCGTTGCCGACGATGACGCGGACCGAGTCCGACCCGCGGAGGATCTCGCGCAGGCGGTTGGCGTGGCGGGGGCCGAGGTCGAACGCCTCGATGAACCGCTGCAGCGTCCCGGCCGACACCGCGGTGCCGTCCAGGGCGGCCCGGACCGACTCGACGGCGATCCCCAACACCTCGGCCACGGCGACCAGGTCGATCTCGCCGGAACGGTTCTCGGACGCGTGCTTGGCCCAGATCGAACGCGGATCGCCCGCCCGCACGAGCAGCAGTCGGAGGTACGCGGCGGCCTGGGCGCCCCGGTCGTCCTTCACCACGGGCCTCAGGCTAGCTCCGGTCCGGCCCATCGACCATCGGTTGACGGGTCAGGCTTGCCCGTCGTCCGTTCGAACCCGTGTTGTGCCTGCTCCGCCGCCCGCGTGCCGGTCCATAGTGGAGCACGCCCGGGCGGCGCCTAGAGTGGGCCTCGTGGGCACGGACGTGTTTGCCGCGCTGGCCAGTCCGGCGCGGCGGGAGATCCTTCGGCTGCTGCTGGACGGCCCGCGCCCGGCGGGCGAGCTGGCCGCCCATTTCGACATGCGCCGCCCCAGCGTCTCCGAGCACCTGCGACTGCTCCGGGACGCCGGGCTGGTCAGCGAGCGGCGCAGCGGCCGGCACCGGTACTACCACCTGGAACCGGAGCGCCTGGCCGAGGTGCGGGACTGGCTCGCGCCGTACGAGCGGTTCTGGCGCGGCCGCCTGCGGCAGTTGCGCTCGCTGCTCGACGAGGAGGCGGGCCAGGCCGATGGCTGAGCCGCTCACCGCGATCCGGCTCGATGAGTTCCTGCCGTACCCGCCCGAGCGCGTCTGGCGCGCGCTGACCGACCCCGCCCGGCTGGCCCGCTGGCTCATGCCCAACGACTTCCGCGCGGAGGTTGGGCACCGCTTCAGCTTCCGGACCGAACCGGTGCCCGGCACCGGCTTCGACGGCGTGGTCGCCTGCGAGGTGCTGGCCGTCGAGCCCGAGCGCCTGCTGCGGATCAGCTGGGCCGGCGGTCCCGGGCTGCGGACGACCGTCACCTGGCGACTGGTCGTTGAGGGCGTGGGGACGCGGCTGTTCCTGGACCACGAGGGCTTCGACCCGTCCGACCCGGCCCAGCGGGAGGCGCTGCGCGTCATGGGCGGCGGCTGGCGTACGCATCTGATGCGCCGCCTGGAGGCGGTCCTGGCCGACCCCTAGTCCCATTCCCAGTGAAACCCGACAATCGCCCGCTCGATCCGGTCGTAGCGGGCCTGGACGGAATACTCGCCGTCGAGCTCGGCGGGTTGCTGTTCGATCACCGTGGCGTGGTCGAGGCGGTCCCAGCGGGCCAGCCAGATCCGGGCCGGCAACCGTTCGGGGTGGAACTGTACCCACAGCGTCACGTCGCGCATCACGCGCGCCGTGCCCCGGCGAAGCTCGGGCGGCGGCGGTGTGCGGTATCCGAACGTGGTGCGGTAGTGCATGAGCGCGGTCTCACCGCGGGCCAGGGGCCGGTCGAGGACGATGTCCACGCCGAAGAGCGACTCGTTGACCCGGTACATGTCTCCGACCCGGCCGCCGCGGACCACCTCGACGACCAGCTCGTCGGTGTCGAACCGGTACGGGCACCTGTCCAGTTCATCCACTGTGGACTTGATCAGCTGGATGGTCTGGTGCTCGGCCGGCAGGCCGTCGGGGCCGAGCGTGTGCAGCTCGTGGGCGGCCAGAGTCTCGTGCCGGGGCGGGGCCGAGGGGCGGGCCAGGTCGGTCGCGGCGTCACCCGCGATGACCCGTACCGAGTCCCGGCCGTCCAGGATGCCGCGCAGGCGCTCGGCGTGGCGGGGACCGAGGTCGAACGCGTCGATGAACAGCTCCAGGGTGGCCGCGGCCAGCGCGGTGCCGTCCAGCGCGGCCCGCACGCTGCGCAGGCCCACGCCGTCCGGGCCCACGTGCCCGCGCAGCACCTCGGCCACGGCCGACGTGTCGATCTCTCCGGGCTCGGCGTCCGGCGCGTGCTTGGCCCAGATCGACCGTGGTTCGCCGGCCCGAACCAGCAGCAGACGCAGGTACGCGGCGGCCTGGGCGCCCCGCTCGTCCTTCACGGGCTCAGGCTAGCCCCCCGACGCCCGTCGACCACGGCGCCGTTCCGGCACCTCCATCCATAGTGGAACCCCTCGATTGTTGACCATCTGGTTAAGTATTGTGGACTCGCCCCGGCCGTCGAACGCACGGCGGTCGAGGGCACGCGCTAGACTGCCAGCGGTTTACGCCCGGATCCGGAAAGAGAACTCACAGCCGATGACCACGACGAACGACCTCAAGAACGGCATGGTGCTCGACATCGACGGATCCCTGTGGTCCGTGGTGGAGTTCCAGCATGTCAAGCCGGGCAAGGGCGGGGCGTTCGTGCGGACCACGCTGAAGAACGTGAGGTCGGGCAAGGTCGTCGACCGCACGTTCAACGCCGGTACCAAGGTCGACACGGCGACCGTCGACAAGCGCTCGATGCAGTTCCTCTACCGCGACGGTGACGACTTCATCTTCATGGATCTGACCTCTTACGACCAGGTGCCCGTCCCCGAGGCCACCATCGGCGACGCGGCCAGCTACATGCTGCCCGAGACCGAGGTCGTGGTGGCCACGCACGAGGGCACGCCGCTCTACGTCGAGATGCCGACCAGCGTCGTGCTCGAAGTGACCTACACCGAGCCGGGCCTGCAGGGTGACCGGTCCACCGGTGGCACCAAGCCCGCGACCGTCGAGACCGGCGCCACCGTGATGGTGCCCCTGTTCGTCACCACCGGCGACAAGGTCAAGATCGACACTCGCGACGGCCGCTATCTGAGCCGCGCCTGAGTCATGGCGCACCAGCGGCCGGCCTACAACCCCTCCCGGCGTAAGTCCAGACGTCGCGCGCTCGATGTGCTCTATCAGGCCGACCTGCGCGAGATCGCGCCGGCGACGGTCCTGGCCGACACGCTCGCGCGCATGGGTTCCGGCGTACCCGAGCACATGGCGTACGCGGTGGAGGTGGTCGAGGGCGTCGCCAGCCACCTCGACCGCATCGACGAGCTGCTCGCCACCTACGCGGAGGGCTGGACGCTGGACCGCATGCCGGTCGTCGACCGCAACCTGTGCCGGATCGGCGTCTTCGAACTGCTCTACCGCGACGACATCGACGACGCGGTCGCGATCAGCGAGGCGGTCGAACTGGCCGAGGAGCTCTCCACCGACGGCTCGCCGCGGTTCGTCAACGGTCTGCTCGGCCGCATCGCCGAGTACACCCCCCGCTGAGCCGTCCCCTCGAGGGCCGCCACCGGCCGTCGATCATGAGCTTAGGGGCACGAAATCGCGTCGATCATGAACTAAGGTTCATGATCGACGCGAAGGGGGGTGTAGGGGGCGGGCGGGCGGTGGGGTCAGTTGTTGAACATGGCGCGGGGGTCTTCGACCAGGATGCCGTGGTCGTTGAGCCGCTCCACCAGGCCCGTGGGGGAGTCGTCGTACACGATCGCGAGGGCGCGCAGGTCGTCGGCCCGGATCGACAGCACGCGACCGTTGTAGTCCCCGCGGGCCTGTTGGATGGCCCGGGCGTACTTGGCCACGTAGGTCAGGTCGTCGTTGGCGTGGTCGTAGAGCTTCTCCAGATCGAGTACGATCTTGCCGGCCGAGTCGGTGCGGGTCGATCCGCCCTCGGGAAGCAGCTCGGCCACGGGCACCCGGTAGAAGTCGGCCAGCTCGGCCAGCCGGGAAACCGTCACGGCGCGGTCGCCCCGCTCATACGATCCGACGACGACGGCCTTCCAGCGACCCGACGACTTCTCCTCCACACCCTGTAGCGACAGCCCTTGCTGTTGGCGGATGGAGCGCAGCCGTGCGCCGAGCGATTTGGCGTAATCAGAAGCCATCAGACACTCCCCAGTGGCGGGCCTGGGGGCTCTCCCCAGCAATCATTACGGAGCGTGACGGTACTTGCCCCGGCGACACGTGGTCAAGACCCGACGTGGCGTAACGTTTCCAAAGTCACTTTCCGCAGCATGCCTCGATCAAGGTCGACGTCGCATAACTGCCCGCGACGGCCCGTCTAACCGATTTTCGCTATATAGCCGTTCTATAGCACTGTGGGCATAGGGGTCGCTTTTGCCGGCCGCGTCGCGCGCCGATACCGACACGCCGCCACGCCAGGTCCTGCCCGCCCTTCCCGGCGCGAGCTTGTTAGGGTTTGGGCGTCGCCAGACGTCCTTTAACGACCCGTCCCGTGAGGCGGGGAAGGAGGTCCCCATGGTGTTTCGCGCGCCCGAAAGGCCCGGCCAGGATGCCGGCGCACAGACGGGAAAGCTGATCGTCTCCGGCGCCGACCTCGCGCGCATCGTGGACCGCATCGCGCACCAGATTCTGGAGAAGACCCACGGCGCCCAGGACACGATCCTGCTCGGAATCCCGACCCGGGGCGTGCCGTTGGTCCGTCGCCTCGCCGCGCGCATCCATGCCTTCGAGGGCATCGACGTGCCGGTGGGGGCGCTCGACGTCACCTTGTACCGCGACGATCTGCGCCTGCGCGGCGCCCGGGCGGTCGGACCCACGGACGTTCCGTCCGGCGGTGTGGACGGTCGGCGGGTGGTCCTCGTGGACGACGTGCTCTTCTCCGGTCGCACGATCCGGGCCGCGCTCGACGCGCTGACCGACGTGGGCCGGCCTCGCGTGGTGCAGCTCGCCGTGCTGGTCGACCGTGGCCACCGGGAACTGCCGATCAGGGCCGACTACGTCGGCAAGAACATCCCGACCGCACTCGACGAGACGGTCCGCGTCCTGCTGGCCGAGAACGACGGCATCGATGAGATCCGAATCACAGGAAAGGACGAGGTGTGATGGGACTCGCACCCCGCGGCCTGGGCATCCGCAATCTGCTCTCCGCGGCGGACCTCGACCGGGACGCGGCAATGGCGGTGCTGGACGCCGCGACCGAGATGGCCGCGTTCGCCGGCCGCGAGGTGAAGAAGCTGCCGACGTTGCGCGGCCGGACGGTCGTGAACCTCTTCTACGAGGACTCCACCCGTACCCGCATCTCGTTCGAGGCGGCCGCCAAGCGCCTCTCGGCCGATGTGATCAACTTCTCGGCCAAGGGCTCGAGCGTCTCCAAGGGGGAGAGCCTCAAGGACACCGCGCTGACGCTGCAGGCCATGGGCGCCGACGCGGTGGTGATCCGCCACTCCGCGTCCGGGGCACCGCACCGGCTGGCCCAATGGATCGACGGCGCGGTCATCAACGCCGGCGACGGCATGCATGAGCACCCGACACAGGCGCTGCTCGACGCCTACACGATGCGCAGCCGCAATGGCCGGGTGGAGGGGCTCAAGGTCGTCATCGTGGGCGATGTCCTGCACAGCCGGGTGGCACGGTCCAATGTGTACCTGTTGAACACGCTGGGGGCACACGTCACCCTGGTCGCGCCGCCGACGCTCCTGCCGGTCGGGGTCGAGGCCTGGCCGGCGGATGTCAGCTACGACCTCGACGCCGTGCTGCCGTCGGCCGACGTGGTGATGATGTTGCGGGTGCAGCGGGAGCGGATGGGCGACTCGTTCTTTCCGTCGGAGCGCGAATACGCCCGCCGCTACGGTCTCGATGTCCGTCGGGTACAGGTGCTGCCCTCGCACGGCATCGTCATGCATCCGGGTCCGATGAACCGGGGCATGGAGATCGCGCCGGAGGTGGCCGATTCGGCCCGCTCCACGATCGTGGAACAGGTGCGCAACGGGGTAAGTGTCCGCATGGCCGTGCTCTATCTCATGCTCGGAGGGATGCCGTGACGGCGTATCTGATCAGGGGAGCCCGCATCGTCGGCGGCGAGGCGAAGGACGTGCTGGTCAAGGACGGCGTCATCGCCGAGGTCGGCAAGGTGTCCCTGCGGAGCGCCGAGGTCGTCGACGGCGACGGTCTGGTCCTCCTGCCCGGCCTGGTCGACCTGCACACCCACCTGCGCGAGCCCGGTCGGGAGGACGCCGAGACCGTGGAGTCGGGCTCGCGGGCGGCCGCCCTCGGCGGCTACACCGCCGTGTGCGCGATGGCCAACACGTCCCCGACGGCCGACACCGCCGGCGTGGTGGAGCAGGTCTGGCGGCTGGGCCGGGAGGCCGGGCTGGTCGACGTGCGGCCGGTCGGCGCGGTCACCGTGGGGCTCAGGGGCGAGCACCTGGCGGAGCTGGGCGCGATGGCGGACTCGGCCGCCCGGGTGCGGATCTTCTCCGACGACGGCAACTGCGTCGCCGACCCGCGGCTGATGCGCCGCGCCCTGGAGTACGTCAAGGCGTTCGACGGCGTGATCGCTCAGCACGCGGAGGAGCCCCGCCTGACCGCCGACGGCCAGATGCACGAGGGGATCACGTCGGCGCGGCTGGGCATGCCCGGATGGCCGGCGGTGGCCGAAGAGGCGATCATCGCCCGCGACGTGCTCCTGGCCGAACACGTCGGCGCCCGCCTGCACGTGTGCCACGTCTCGACCGCCGGCGGGGTGGAGATCCTGCGATGGGCCAAACGACGCCTGGCCGGCGGCCCGGGCGTGGTGACGGCCGAGGTGACGCCGCACCACCTGGCGCTGACCGACGAGGTGGTCGACGGATACGACCCGGTGTTCAAGGTGAATCCTCCACTGCGGACCCAGGCCGATGTCGACGCCCTGCGGGCCGCTCTGGTCGAGGGCGTCATCGACGCGGTCGCCACCGACCACGCCCCCCACGCGGTGCAGGACAAGGAATGCGAATGGGCGTACGCCCGGCCCGGCATGCTCGGGCTGGAGACGGCTCTGTCCATCGTGGTGGGTGCGCTCCTGCCGGATCTCGGCTGGGACGGCATCGCCGAACGGATGTCGCGGGCGCCGGCCCGGATCGCCGGTCTGGTCGATCACGGCCGTGACCCCGCGCCGGGTGGCCCGGCCAACCTGATTCTGGTCGACCCGGACGCCCGCTGGACCGTGGATCCGACCGCCCTGGCCAGCCGCAGCCGCAACACCCCGTACGCCGGGATGGACATGCGCGCGCGGGTGGTGGCCACGTTCCTGTACGGGCGGCCGACCGTCCTCGACGGCAAGGCGGTGCTGTGACGAGGCGGCGGGAGGCGATGCTCGTCCTGGAGGACGGGCGCACGTTCCGTGGTGAGGCGTACGGCAGCGTCGGCGAGACGTTCGGCGAGGCCGTCTTCACGACCGCGATGACCGGGTACCAGGAGACGCTGACCGACCCCTCCTACCACCGCCAGGTCGTGATCCAGACGGCCCCGCACATCGGCAACACCGGCGTGAACGGCGAGGACGACGAGTCGACCCGCATCTGGGTGGCCGGCTACGCGGTGCGCGACCCGGCCCGGACCCCGTCGAACTGGCGCTCGACCGGCGCCCTGGAGGACCGGTTGGCGGCCGAGGGGATCGTCGGGATCTGTGGCATCGACACGCGGGCGCTGACCCGGCACCTGCGCGAGCGGGGCGCCATGCGGGTCGGAGTGTCCAGCGTGGAGCGTGACCCGGCCGCCCTGCGCGAGCGGGTGCTGGCCTCGCCCGGCATGCTGGGCGCCGACCTGGCCGGCGAGGTCACGACCCCCCGGGCGTACACGGTCACCCCCGAGGGCGAGAGCCGGTTCACGGTGGCCGCGCTCGATCTCGGCATCAAGCGCAACGTGGCCCGTCGGCTGGCCGCGCGCGGGTTGACGGTGCACATCCTTCCCGCTTCGTCCACCTTGGACCAAGTTCTGGCCGTGGACCCGGACGCGGTGTTCTTCTCGCCCGGCCCGGGCGATCCGGCGACGGCCGACCATCCGGTCGGGCTGGCCCGGGACGTGATGCGGCGGCGGATTCCGCTGTTCGGCATCTGCTTCGGTAGCCAGATCCTCGGCCGGGCGCTCGGCTTCGGTACGTACAAGCTCCGCTACGGGCACCGGGGCATCAACCAGCCGGTGCTGGACCGGGTCACCGGCAAGGTGGAGGTCACCTCACACAACCACGGGTTCGCCGTCGACGCGCCGCTCGAGGGCACCGTCGACACCGAGTTCGGGGCCGTCGAGGTCAGCCATGTCTGCCTCAACGACCAGGTGGTGGAGGGACTGCGCTGCCACGACGTGCCGGCGTTCACGGTCCAGTACCACCCCGAGGCGGCGGCCGGTCCGCACGACGCCGACTACCTCTTCGACCGCTTCGTCGAGCTGCTCGAAGGCGAGGCCATCCATGCCTAGGCGGGAGGATCTGCGCCACGTGCTGGTGATCGGGTCCGGTCCGATCGTGATCGGCCAGGCCTGCGAGTTCGACTACTCGGGCACGCAGGCGTGCCGCGTGCTGCGGGCCGAGGGCCTGCGGGTGTCGCTGGTGAACTCCAACCCGGCGACCATCATGACCGACCCCGAGTTCGCCGACGCGACGTACGTGGAGCCGATCACGCCGGAGTTCGTGGAGAAGATCATCGCCCGGGAACGGCCGGACGCGCTCCTGCCCACGCTCGGCGGCCAGACCGCGCTCAACACCGCGGTGGCGCTGCACGAGGCCGGGGTGCTCGACAAGTACGGCGTGGAACTGATCGGGGCGAACATCGACGCCATCCGCCGGGGCGAGGATCGGCAGCTGTTCAAGGAGATCGTGGCCCGGGCCGGCGGCGAGGTGCCGCGCTCGGCCGTGTGCGGCTCCCTCGACGAGGTACGGGCGGCCGTGGCCGACCTGGGGTTGCCGGTGGTCATCCGCCCGTCGTTCACCATGGGCGGGCTCGGCTCCGGTATGGCCCGCACGAGCGAGACGGTCGACCGCCTGGCCGCGGCCGGACTGGCCGCCTCCCCGGTGCACGAGGTGCTCATCGAGGAGAGCGTGCTCGGCTGGAAGGAGTTCGAGCTGGAGCTGATGCGCGACCGGCACGACAACGTGGTGGTCGTCTGCTCGATCGAGAACGTCGACCCGATGGGTGTCCACACCGGAGACTCCGTCACGGTCGCGCCGGCGATGACGCTGACCGACCGCGAGTACCAGCGGATGCGCAATCTCGGCATCGCCGTGCTGCGCGAGGTCGGGGTGGACACGGGCGGCTGCAACATCCAGTTCGCGGTCCATCCCGGTACCGGCCGGCTGGTCGTCATCGAGATGAACCCGCGGGTGTCCCGCTCGTCGGCGCTGGCCTCCAAGGCCACCGGCTTCCCCATCGCGAAGATCGCCGCCAAGCTCGCCATCGGGTACACGCTGGACGAGATCGCCAACGACATCACCCGGTCCACGCCGGCCGCGTTCGAACCGACGCTGGACTACGTGGTGGTGAAGGTGCCCCGGTTCGCGTTCGAGAAGTTCCCGGCGGCCGACCCCGAGCTGACCACCACCATGAAGTCGGTCGGCGAGGCGATGGCGCTGGGTCGCAACTTCACCGAGGCGCTGAACAAGGCACTGCGTTCGGCCGAGACGGGCACCCCCGGATTCTGGACCGGGCCCGACCCGGAGGGGGCGACCATCGCGTCCACACTGGAGGCGCTGCGCACGCCCCACGACGGGCGCCTGACCACGGTCGAGCGGGCGCTGCGCCTGGGGGCGAGCGTGGCCGAGGTCTGCCAGGCCAGCGGGTACGACGCGTGGTTCGTCGACCAGATCGCGTCCCTTGTGGACCTTCGGGCCGAGCTGGTGTCGGCGCCGGTGCTCGACGGCCCGCTGCTGCGGCGGGCCAAGCGGGCCGGCCTGTCCGACCGGCAGGTCGCCGCGCTACGGGGCGAGCTGGCCGGCGAGGACGGCGTGCGAGCGCTGCGCCACCGGCTGGGGCTGCGGCCGGTGTACAAGACGGTCGACACCTGCGCGGCCGAGTTCGCCGCCGAGACCCCGTACCACTACTCCTCCTACGACGAGGAGACCGAGATCGCTCCGTCGGACCGGCCCAAGGTGGTCATCCTGGGCTCCGGGCCGAACCGCATCGGGCAGGGCATCGAGTTCGACTACTCGTGCGTGCACGCGGTCATGGCGCTGCGCGAGGCCGGCTACGAGACCGTGATGGTCAACTGCAACCCGGAGACGGTGTCGACCGACTACGACACGGCGGACCGGCTGTTCTTCGAGCCGCTGACGTTCGAGGACGTGCTCGAGGTCTGGCACGCCGAGGACTCGGCCGGCCGGGCGGCCGGCGGTCCGGGCGTGGTCGGTGTCATCGTGCAGCTCGGCGGCCAGACCCCGCTCGGGCTGGCCCGGCGGCTCAAGGCGGCCGGTGTGCCGATCGTCGGCACCTCACCGGAGTCGATCCATCTGGCCGAGGACCGCGGGCAGTTCGGCCGGCTGCTGACCGAGGCCGGGCTGCTGGCTCCGCCGTACGGCACGGCCATCTCGTTCGAGCAGGCCAAAGGCATCGCGGACTCCATCGGATACCCGGTGCTCATCCGACCGTCCTATGTGCTCGGTGGGCGGGGCATGGAGATCGTGTACGACGAGACGGCCCTGCGGGCGTACATCACCCGGGCCACCAACATCTCGCCGGAGCACCCCGTCCTGGTCGACCGGTTCCTCGACGACGCGATCGAGATCGACGTGGACGCGCTGGTCGACTCGGCCGGCGAGGTGTACCTCGGCGGCATCATGGAGCACATCGAGGAGGCCGGTATCCACTCCGGCGACTCGGCCTGCGCGCTGCCGCCGATCACGCTCGCCTCGACCGAGGTGGCGAAGATCCGGACCTACACGCGGACGATCGGGCGGCACATCGGCGTGCGCGGGCTGCTCAATGTGCAGTACGCGTTGCAGGGCGACGATCTGTACGTCCTTGAGGCGAATCCGCGGGCGTCCCGGACCGTCCCGTTCGTCTCCAAGGCGACCGCGGTGCCGCTGGCCAAGGCCGCCGCGCGGATCATGCTCGGCGAGACGATCGCCGACCTGCGGGCCGACGGCGTGCTGCCGGCCGCCGGCGACGGGGGCGAGCTGCCCTCCGGCTCTCCGATCGCGGTGAAGGAGGCCGTGCTGCCGTTCAAGCGGTTCCGCACCACCGACGGCAAGGGCGTGGACAGTCTGCTCGGCCCGGAGATGAAGTCGACCGGCGAGGTGATGGGCATCGACATCGCCTTCGGCCACGCCTTCGCGAAGTCCCAGACCGCCGCCTACGGCTCGCTGCCCACGTCGGGCCGGATCTTCGTGACGGTGGCCAACCGGGACAAGCGCGCCATGATCTTCCCGGTCAAGCGCCTGGCCGACCTGGGCTTCGACATCCTCGCCACCGCCGGCACGGCCGAGGTCCTGCGCCGGCACGGCGTCTCGTGCCAGGTCGTCCCGAAGCACTACGAGGGCGGTGGCCGCGACGCCGTGTCGCTGATCGCGTCCGGCGAGGTCGCGCTCGTCATCAACACCCCGCAGGGCAGCGGCGCCCGGATGGACGGGTACGAGATCCGCAGCGCCGCCGTGGGCGCCGACATCCCGTGCGTGACGACGGTGCCGGGCGCCGCCGCCGCGGTCATGGGGATCGAGGCGTTGATCCGGGGCGAGATGTCGGTGCGCCCGCTGCAGGAACTGCACGCGACACTGCGCCCCGAAACCTCGCCGTCGCCAGCTGCCGATTCCCCGCCGGCCGGGCCGCCGCCATGATCGCCACAACTTCCCCGACCTCGTGGTCTCCCGGGGCCTCCGAGGGGACGACTTCCCGGAAGTTGTCACGATCTCGCGCATGGGAACGCTAACCGGACAGAGGGCCGCACAGGGGGAGGTTCGGGGGTGTTGTACGAGCGGGCGATCCGTCCGATCCTGTTCCGCGTCGGCCGCGGTGACGCGGAGGCGGCGCACGACTGGACGCTGCGCCGGCTGGCCGGGCTCGCGCGCCGCCGCCGGGTGCTCGACACGCTGCACCGGATGAACGCCGTCGAGGCCCCGCGCGAGGTGTTCGGCATCCGGTTCCCCAACCCGGTCGGCCTGGCCGCCGGCATGGACAAGAACGGTGTCGCCCTCGACGCCTGGCCGGCACTCGGCTTCGGCTTCGTCGAGGTGGGCACGGTCACCTGGCATGCGCAGCAGGGCAACGATCATCCGCGCGTGTTCCGGCTGCGCGCATCGGAGGCACTGGTCAACCGGATGGGGTTCAACAATGCCGGCGCCCGGGCCCTGGCTCGCCGGCTCGCCGCGCGGGCCCGCCGGCATGGCTCCGCGGTCGGAGACGGCCGGCGTGGGTCCGCGGTCGGAGACGGCCGGCGTGGGTCCGCGGTCGGAGACGGCCAGCATGCCTCCACGGTCGGAGACGGCCGACACGGCTCGGTTCCGCTGGGCATCAGCCTGGGCAAGTCGCGGGTGACGCTGCTGGAAGAGGCGGTGGGCGACTACCTCGCTTCGCTGCGGGTGCTCTATCCGTACGGTGCCTATTTCGCCGTCAATGTCAGCTCGCCCAACACGCCGGGGCTGCGGTCGCTGCAGGACCGGCGCACGCTCGGCGAGCTGCTCGCGGCGCTGAGCGAGGAGGGCCGCGGGCTCGCCGGTGACCGCCCGCCGAAGCCGATGCTGGTCAAGATCGATCCCGACCTGTCCGAGCCGGAGATCGGCGACGTGCTCGACGTCTGCCTGGAGCACGGGGTGGCGGGAGTGATCGCCACCAACACCACCGTGGCGCGGGACGGCGTGGATCCGGCCGACGCGGCGCTGGCGTACGAGACCGGCGGCCTGTCCGGTCGGCCGCTGGCCGAACGCGTCCGCCGGGTCGTGGCGTTCGTGCACCGCCAGACCGCGGGTGAGCTGCCCATCATCGGCGTGGGTGGCGTGCTCGATCCGGACGATGCCGTTCGCCTGGTCGACGCGGGCGCCAGCCTCGTCCAGATCTATACCGGACTGGTCTTCCGCGGGCCGGGCCTGGTGCGCCGTACCGCGCTCGCCCTCCGCGATCACGACGCCGCGTCCTCATGAGCCGCCGGATGATCGCGATGTCCCGGACAATCGTGGAGCCTGGCTGCACGAATGTCCGCGGATCGCGATCACCACACCGGCGATACCAAGATCGGGAGGGTTCCGTGGACACCTTCGGGGCGCGACTGAGGCGGGCGGTCGACGAACGCGGACCGCTCTGCGTAGGTATCGATCCGCATCCGTCGCTTCTGTCGGAATGGGGCATGCCCGACACGCCCGAGGGTCTGGAGCGGTTCTGCCGGACGGCCATCGAGGCGCTGGCCGCCCTCGTACCCGTACTAAAGCCACAATCGGCGTTCTTCGAGCGTTTCGGTTCTGCCGGAATCGGAGTACTTGAGTCGACAATCCGACACTGCCGCGAGGCGGGGGCGCTGGTGCTGCTCGATGTGAAGCGGGGCGACATCGGTTCGACCGCGGCGGCCTACGCGCAGGCCTATCTGGCCCCCGGCGCGCCGCTGCGGGCCGACGCGATCACGGTGCACCCGTACCTGGGTTTCGGCGCCCTGGAGCCGTTTCTCGAGGTCGCACGGGCCAACGGTGGCGGCGTGTTCGTCGTCGCCCTGTCGTCCAACCCCGAGGGCCGTACGGTGCAGCGGGCCCGCGGCGGGGATGGCCGTTCCGTGGCTCAGGCCGTGATCGACGAGGCGGCCCGGTGCAACCAGGGGGCCCAGCCGTTGGGCGACGTCGGGGTCGTCGTGGGGGCCACCACCGGCGGAGCCGGCCAGCGCGGCACGACGGCCGACGGGGGGCTCGATCTTGGTCACCTCAACGGTCCGGTGCTCGCGCCCGGGCTCGGTGCCCAGGGCGCCACCGTGGATGACCTGCGCAAGATCGCCGAAGGGCTCGACGGGGTCATTCTGCCCTCGTCTTCGCGCGAGATCCTGCGCTTCGGACCCGACCCGGCCGATCTTCGTGAAGCCGCTAAACGGTCTTTAGCCGAGTGTCGGAAAGTCCGATAATATACCGTTTTGGCGCAAGAACCTTCGCGCCACGGGAGGCGTTTCACCTCTCGTGCGTTGCCAAACGGCACACTTAGCACTAGTTTTCCCGGCGCTGGAGTACCCAGCTGACCACCTGGGACCTGAGGAGATCTGGTGCCGCTTCCCACGCTCAGCCCCGAACAGCGCGCCGCTGCCCTGGAGAAGGCCGCGGAGATCCGCAAGGCCCGCGCCGAGATCAAGGAACAGCTCAAAGCGGGCAAGACGACGCTCACGAAGGTGCTCGACCGCGCGGAGAC
>Ga0307409_100000103_pt1 | contig 30837 bp, 29 predicted proteins | sample 322Ometagenome_2_FD_203888 | JGI IMG/M metagenome (GOLD analysis project Ga0307409, IMG submission 203888) | Maize rhizosphere microbial communities from greenhouse at UC Davis, California, United States - 322HYB-O-2 | ecosystem: Host-associated > Plants > Roots > Rhizosphere > Soil | place... | reverse complement strand
ACAACAAGCTTTGCTCAAAGAAGCAAAAAATTAACATCCTCAGAAGAGAAAAAGAAGCTATCGTAGAATTATCTGATATATGATAGATATACATCGCACTTTTTCCTAACCCCCTCAAAAGAAGGTGTTTGTATACCCTCTAAGTAGGAGGATATCCTCTAAGTACTAGGATAATACTTCTCTAAAAATTGTAAAATTTATTATTGTTTTATTGCTGCATACTGTATTAGTCATCATGACAGACATTAAAAAGACAATAAAGTTCCATGGCTTAGAAGTAGCTAACGTGATTGTTAGGTATACCCAGAGAGAGGTAAACAAGCCAGATGCGATAAAGATCCAAGAGTTTGACGCAACAAAAGATCCACAGATTTGTGAAACTGTAAATATTCAAGTTGTATCAGAGTTTGTTACAATTACATTTTACAAGAATGAATCTGACAATATAATCATTCGCAGAGAACTAATTCCGACCTTTATTGTGGAACATATTTGGGTTAGCGACTTGCAACAATAATTCAACCATCCTCTATTTTTGAGCTATTTATCTTATCTTATCTTATTTTCTCCATCCGTTCTACTTCAACACTCCTAATTTCTCTTCATATTCAATTCCTTTGACTAGACCAAAGAAGGTTATCTAATTCTTGCCATTCATAAAGCCAGAGCTTCAAAAGCAAAAGTGGAAAGAAGGAGTGCATGATGGGAAAAAATTTTCTCTTTTCCTATCTTTTCCCTCTATGAAGAGACAGGCATACATATGCATTAAATGCGCGTAATGCAAAAAACCTAGGATGAAGGAAATAGTTACTGTACGCTTTCTTGGACAATGTTTGCCAAGGAACCCTAGAGGTATAGCATGTTATGCTTACATCATTAGGAATAAAGAAGGTCATTTATTAGATGAGTCTTGCGGTCTGGCAGCGGAGCCAAATTCTCCATCGTCTACCAATAGCGTCGCCACCTATACTGCCTTGATAAGAGCGCTTGAATGGCTTATCAAAAATCGTTATAGGAACGATATCATAAAAGTATATGGCAATTCAAAGCTTGTGATTTCTCAGATTAATGACGGAGAAACTGCCATCAGCAGCAGCAACAAAAACAATATATCAAAAAGTACTCTTTCACTCTATACTAAAGTAATGAAGATGAAGGCAAAATTCTATTATATATCATTTGAATTGAATAACGACAGTAATAATAGGCATATTGATGATAAAGAAATCGAAGAGCTATCCCTTCTAGCCTACATAGAAGCAAAAACGAAAATACTCGAACAAAGCAGAAGTGGGCTTAATAATAGCATAGATAAAAACAGACAAGAACTGAAGAAAAAGTTATTCTCTACTGCTGCAGAATTAATGATGGCCGCAGCAAAATAAATAAACAAGAGCTACCTGCTCCTTTGAGAAATTGCGAAAAGATCAAAACAGAAGTTCTTGATAGACACCATTTTCTAAAATAACATCCTTTTTCTGACTGATATTAGGTTGCTCGTTGTCAATCTGCTCTTGGTAAGAAGGGTCCGCTTGTTAATGATCTAGATTATTATTCTTAGTCATATAGCATGGTTTATCTTCATGAATACTACGTATTATGATCCTGAATTTAGCAAGCCCTCATCTTTGCAAAATAAAGAACAAGACTAAAAATAGAAAGCTCATTAAGTAAATGTTAACATCTTCTATTCCTGGCTAGATGAAAATATTTCCTCGATATTTCAAATTCATAGTAATACAATTGTTTTTAGTCGTCGTCGTCGTCTTCTATACACTATCGATGTTACTTTCTAATCCGATCTCTCAATATCTCGATTCAACAGTTGCGTTCTTACTACAAGAACCTTCATACTATGAATCTAATACTACTATAATCGCTCCTTCCATTTCTGAGAATAAATCATCATTATCATCGTTGTCACTGGACACAATGAATAATGATACAATATCAGTATTGGTAGGAGCTACTTTAATAGATGGCACTGGAGATCCGCCAAAACCAAATGCAGTCATAATTATTAATGGCAATAAAATATTTGTAGTAACCAATGAAACTGAATATCACGATCAATATTTTTCACTTATCAATAATGAAACTGCTAAAGTAAATTTCTTAAATCTCACAGGAAAATATGTCATACCTGGCCTTTTTGATATGCATGCTCATGTTGCTGGAGTGAGAAAAAATTCATTCAACCAGAATTTTTCAGAAAATGCACTTGAGATGCTTTTAGACTACGGAATTACTACCATAAGAAATCCTGCTGGTCCTACCAATCAATCAATAGCCTTAAAACACAATGTATCTGAAGGCAATATTGAAGGGCCTGAAATATTTACTGCTGGAAGACTGCTTAATGGTCCGCAAATAGCAATACCGTTTGTAGAAAAGCAAATTAGCAACGAAGAACAAGCCCAAGAAGAGGTCCGTCATCAGGCCGTAGCAGGAGTGGATTATATCAAGCTATATGTTGGTTTACCGCCCAACTTGGTAAAAGCTGCTATAGACGAAGCTCATCGCCAAGGAATAAGTGTCATAGGACATCTGTATATGACAAGCTGGACTGATGCTGCAAACTTGGGAATTGACGCTTTAACTCATGGAGTACCAGTAAATCCTTTCTTATTATCAGCAGGTGACAAACGGGAAAAATTCCTTGAAAATGGTGGAGGTCCTTTTGACCATTTCTTATGGCTAGACTTGGTGGATTTCAATAGTACAGAGTTTGAGGAAATGATAAATGCATTAGTAGAAAACGATATACCTGTAGATCCTACTTTGAGCATATACGAGGCTATGCTAAAGGAGGAGAATGATGGAAATGATTATGGTTTTTCTGATCCACAAAATCAGCTACGTTGGGCTAAAGCACTACAATTAACAAAAATCTTGTATGACAATGGGGTACAAATTCTATCGGGCTCCGATATACCGAACTTTGAGCTAGTTCCAGGAGCAAGTCTTCATAATGAGTTAGAGCTATTAGCAGAAGCTGGCATAAGGCCATTGGAAGTTATAGAGATTGCTACAAATAATGGTGCTAAGGCTCTAGGTATTGATGACATTACAGGTACGATACAATCGGGAAAGCAAGCTGATATGATCGTTCTTTCTGCGAATCCCGTACAAAATATAAGCAATACACAGGAGATTGAAGCAGTAATCGTTGACGGTAGATTTGCTGATATAGACAACCAACGATTGGTAAACTAATCCTTCTAGCCATCCGCTTTCGTACATATGCTATGTGCAATAATTTATTGTGGCAATAACAGCCCACAAATAACCCTGTCTGAAACTACAGAAAGTTGAGGCTTGATTATACTCGGGATTCTTGCAACTCAATAGACAAATTGCTTTCAGCATGGAGACCACCGCGTGAGGGTCTACAAAACCTAGACTGCAGATTCTCGTTAGAAAAATTCGCTGAAATGCCAAAGCAACCTTACCGAGCTACTATAAACTGATGTCTTACACCAGAATAGCACCTCAACTGCTGAATATATCTCGTCATAACTTGATCGAGTTGAAAATGAATCTCTCAGTCCTGAGGTCATATACTATTAAGCTTCAGTATCACTAACATTTCCCGATTGCTGTACTATGGACAACTTATTACGTTTGTGGCAGCCATTTTCAGACATCAAACAACCCGCACCAAAAATAGGTTTACAATGAGAATTAATGGATCTTTGTGCTTCAGCTTTAAGAAGAAAAAAGAATTCTATTGGGTCTAAGGAATGTCTCTCTTTTATCTATCTGCTGCCTGTCAAGCTGATATATTCATACGCCTTGACTGCGTTGTCAAATGCATACTGCACTTGCTGGAACTGCTTTCTAAACTCGGCCACGTCGTTGGCTATCATTGCCGGATCCTGCTTGTCCACCACAATGCGCTTGATAAAATTAGCAATCTCTTTCATCTCGCCTTCCTTCATGCCAAGGCGCGTCGTCTCCGGTACTCCTATCCTCACACCGCTAGGGTGCATATAGTGTCTGCCTGCCTTGATGTCACCCGGCAGTAACTGCCGATTCAATATAATGCCTGCCTTCTCAAGCTCTTTTTCGATGGTACCACCGTCGCCAAACTTAGTCACATCTACAGCAATCTGGTGTGATGCAGTGTAGCCGTTCTTTTCTCCTAGAAGTCTAAAGCCGTAGCTTGCGAGTGCCTCTGCTAATGCCTTTGCATTCCTTATCACCTGTTTGGCATACGCTTTACCAAATTCTAACGATTCAGCCAGTGCAATGGCCTTGCCTGCTACATGGTGCAAGTGGTGACTGCTGGTGTTCCCAGGAAATATTGCCTTCTTGATAGGCTCTGCATGCCTCGCGTATGATACTATACAACCGCCTTGGGGTCCCCAAAGCGTCTTATGCGAGCTCATGGTTATCGAATCAGCCCCCTCCTTCAGTGGGTCTTGGAACTCGCCTCCTGCGATCAGCCCAGCAACGTGTGCTCCGTCATAATTGATATACATACCATAGTCGTGCATAAACTCAGCCAATTCTTTAACTGGGTGCGGGAACAAAAACAAACTACCGCCAAACATCCCTATCTTGGGAGCCTTGCCGTTGCGTGCCATCTCCTCTATCTTTTTCTTTGTTGCGTCGACATCTATCGTCATCTCTTCCTTCGAAAAGGGATAGTGCTCGATGTTGAGGCCATGTACCAGTCCAGCAGTGCCTGAGTGCTCTTTCTTCCCGTGTGAAATGTGACCCCCTGACGGTATAGATGCAGCCATCATCCAGTCGCCAGGGCTTGAAAAGGCGGCATAGATGGCAAGGTTTGCTACGACTCCAGATGTCGCCCTGCAATCGGCAAATTCAGCTCTGAAGACCCTACGTGCAAGATCGTTGCATATCAGCTCTACTTGGTCGATGTAGATGCAGCCCGCATAGACACGCTCACCGGGCCATCCCTCTGCGTAGCGGTTGCCAAAGTCAGACATAAGAGCCTCCCTTACTGCAGGGCTCGGGATATTTTCACTTGCTATAAGCGGGATCGATGTGTTAAACCATTTATGATGCTCATGCATCAGCCTCAAAACGTCATCGTAGGCCTTTTTGGCTTTCATTTCAAATTGATTGATCAAATTGGCTCTTTTAAGTTATCGATTCGAACATTTTTAGATCTGCCTGCTTAGTCTTCATGATCTCAGGCTTCGGCTAGTGCGCAGCATAGGATAAATAATACAACTACCTCGTGTGTAACAGCTGGCATCCTTCAGTTAGCCCAGTTAGCCCCATTAGATATATCACTCCTAACTTTGTGGCGGTATTTAGATGAGAGGTGACGATCAAAAAATCATGAATTGTCCCCCCCCCAATTATTAGAAAATCGAGAGGATTGCATCTCAAAGCCTGTAAGCTTTGACATTTGCCAGAACTATTTCCGGTGTGAGCGCGTCCTTCCATATGAGAAGCGAAATCAAATGGCGCCATTTATGCAAAAACTAGTCAGTCAGTCAATCAACCAATACCTCTTGCATATAAACTCCATTATGTATTTAACGATGACAAGGGTCAAGGAATAACAATCATTACTTCTCTCTCTGCGATATCGTGACTAAGGCCGAGGGTTCTAAATTTTTCTTGCTGTAGCAGAAAGTTACATCATACTATGATTTTGAAAAACCCCGCAGTGCCATTATCTTCATTTCATGAGCCTGCCATACCCTCAGGCAAGTCTGCTGACTGCAAATGCCGAACCAAATGTTACGATGCTTCCAATGATCGTTACAAATCCGACAAGCGCCCAGTTGACATCTGGCAGCTGCAAGACAGGTAGGTTTGCTATGCTAAGAAAGTAGGTGCCAAAAGTCATCAAGAATATTCCAACAACTATCAGCCCAATTACTTTAAACATATACGCATCGGAAGATTGCGATGGAGCCATAAGACTGGTTAAGCTTGAAAGATTTGATAAAGTGAAATACCAAATCAACCTTGTATTTCAAAGCGATCGAAATGCAGTCAAAAGAGAGAGGGAATGACCCCCTCCGCCTTAGAATCTGCAATATCTCTCCTTTGCTTACCTAGAAACTTGAGATGGGTCTTTTAAGAAGAATGATACTGCTAGTAAGCTTGTTGGATTGGCAAAGCGTTATTCCATACTGCTGCAAATGGCTGCTCGTGGAGCAACTTGACAATCCGACATGCTTTTATGATACTTATTATAAGTTATCTATCTAATCTTTAATAGGCTGCTACGTTATAAGAAATAGCGTGCGATACAGAAGCAGAACAGACATTATATCACAAATTCTTGAAGCCGCGAGTGGTGGAGCAACAAAAACTAAGATAATGTACAGAGCATTTCTGTCATATGCTCAATTAAAAGAATATCTCAATGTTCTCACTATCAACGGTCTACTTGATTATAATTCCTCAGAACAGATTTTTAGAACAACTGAAAAAGGGGACAAATTTCTAAAATTATACAGTCAGATCGGAGAAATTGCACCGCAAAGTTTAGACGAATCTATCCCGGCAAGAAGAAAATAGTGATACCCAAGAAAAGAAGAGACGCTATATGCCTGCTGATTCCTTTTAGTTGAAAATATATTTCGGCAATTGTCTTAAGTGAAACATGGTACTATTATTTTCTTAATCTTAGTTTTTAAATTCAATTCAGGAGGAAGATCCTTTATTGTTCTCAGAAATAGGTATCTTCGCCAATGACCTAACCACTTCAGTCCAAGCCGCGCTGATGTTTGTCCTATTATAGCCCCCACCACCAAGCGCGATTATCCTGCCATTACAGTGCTTGTGGGCCAATCTATGAATAGAGTCTGCAGCAAACATGTGTGCTTTTGAAGTATATTGCAAATGCGTTATTGGATCACCTGCAAGCCCGTCTGCGCCGCATTGCAGTATTATCAATTCTGGCTTCACATTATCGACAAAGTGCTCTATCTTACCAAATGCTTCCATGAATTCGTCGTCGCCAGCACCCGGCTCAAGCGGTATGTTAAGCTTGGTGCTTGCCGCTGCGCCTTTGCCTATCTCACTTGCTGAGCCGGTGCCCGGATATAGGTAGCGGCCATCTTCGTGAATGTCTGCAAAGAACAGGAGCGGATCATCTTCAAATTCGTAAAAGACTCCATCTCCATGGTGTGCGTCAATATCAATGTACGCTATCCGCTCTATTCTATATTTTTCGCGTGCTGCCAAGATTGCAATACCTATGTCGTTGAATATGCAAAAACCGCCAGCAGAGTCGCGTCTTGCATGATGCAAGCCCCCGATGGGATTGAAGGCATGATCCACTTTTCTCTTCCTGCCGTCTCTGCCCGTCACTACCATGTCAAGCGCAGCCAGTGTCGATCCAACGACATAGAGGGAGGCTTCAAAAGCACCCTTGAATGCTGGGGTGTCACCCTTGTCGAGGAGCACACCGCCATGCCTTGACGCCACTTTTACCAAATCAACATATGCTGAGTCATGAAATAACACCGCAGCCTGATAGTCTGCCATTACCGGTTCTTCCACTACGATGTTGTCAATGCTTTCGCTCTGCAGCTTGTTCCAGAACGCGTCAAGCCTGTCGGTTCCAAATGGATGAGAGCCCCCAAATCCATATCTTGCTAGCGCCTCACCATAAAACACAGCTGTCTGGCACATGTTTGTGTGTCTGAGACAACAATGAAAGCAACTGCAAATAAATATTTCAACAACATTAGAGATAGTTGCTGCTGCATGTTCACCGGCATTGTCAAGAGCATAGGCATGGTTACGTCAGTCTCAAAGAGCAGGAGTGGGGCCGAGATAATCATGCGAGTCAGACTCAGAAAGTTTGGACGAGGTCTTAAGAAAGGCGACAGCGTCTGCATAAATGGTGCCTGCCTCACAGCTACAAAGCTATCAAAGGGCGAAGCTGAGTTTGAGATGGTATCTGAAACCATCCGGCGAACAAACCTTGGCCAAACCAAACCAGGCGAAATGGTTAACATCGAGAGGTCGCTGAGAGTGGGGGATAGGCTGGAGGGACACTTCGTTTTAGGCCATGTGGATGGGACTGGCGTCATTGAGGATATTCAAAAGATGTCGTCTGAAACAACTATCTGGATAGAGCTCGATAAGTGGTTAGCAAAATCACTGGTACCCAAGGGCTCGATCGCAGTTGACGGTGTGAGCCTCACTCTGGTAGACGTCAAGGGTGATCGTGTCTCTGTCTCACTCATACCTCACACCTTGAAGGTGACTACGCTTGGCATGAAACGTAGAGGTGATCGTGTTAACATTGAGACAGATATTCTTGGCAAATACGTCACGACCAACCTACCAAAAGTCATTAAGACCTTGACCTAGCTAGCTTTAGCCATTAGGATGCTTATAAATAGCTGGTCTTTCAGTTCCGCAATTACGGCATGAGCCCATTACGTATTCATTCTCTTTACTGCAATTTAGGCAAATTTGGTCGTTCGAGCTTGTTATCATACTGTCATACACCGCTGCCATGGTATAAAGCACTCTGTGTGGTCGAATCAGCTAAGAAAGAACCCATCAATTTACCACCAGCCAGATTGCAACAACGAGATATAACAACCTCGTTTGAACGCCCTCAGATGGAACACTACCAAAAGTCTGGTAGTGTTGCATTAATGGTTGTTATAAAAAGGTGTTGCATTAGTGATTGTTGGTGGTAAGAAAAAGAAGCTGCTACTGGTATTGACCGGGAGCCCGTCGATCATACCAGCGCAGCTACAGTTGATGCGAGTGATTGTCTAGATCACATGTAACTTCGCATTTTTATTTAGAGTTCGTAGGATTTTTCTAGAGGCGGAGAGTTAAATGATAGATAAGGAGCTGTTTGTTCATTAATGTCTTGGTGATAAAACAGTGGTGGACATAATGTATGATACTCGCGGGAATACTACGTGTATGAGGATAAGAATTGGTATCGCTGGTTTCCGCCAACCAAATTGCAGCAACCAAACGGAACACCCGATGAAGACAACACTACCAAAAGTCTGGTAGTGTTGCATTAATGGTTGTTATAAAAAGGTGTTGCAATCTGGCTGGTGGTAAATTGATGGGTTCTTTCTTAGATGATCTAACCACATAGAGGCTTTATACCATAACAACAATACAACAGCGTGATAACAACCTCGGAAATCCAAGATTGTCTAAATTGTGGTAAACAGATTGAATACGTAATGGGCTCATGCCGTAATTGCGGAACTGAAAGACCAGCTATTTATAAGCATCCTAATGGCTAAAGCTAGCTGAATGTTTTGTCAGAAGGAAGGACACCAACAATACGAAGAAAAACTTGGACTGTAGTCAGCTGGCATCAACATTGAGGTGGCTTCTGTGATACGATGAGATAAACAATATATTGTTACCTGAGAAGGACAAGATTGTCTTGGCATTAAATAGAGCAATGGAGATTGCAGAAAAGCTACCAAGTTCACCAACCGAAATGCAACAACCAGATAAAACACCTGATGAAAGCAACACTACCAAAAGTCTGGTAACAACCAGAATTTTAGTAATCTTTTAATAAGCTTGAGCAACAAAACCACTAGTTGTCTCTTGACGAAGCAATATCAGCTCTCAAGGCTGGCAGGTTTGTACTCGTTCATGACGATAAAGTGCGTGAAAACGAGATTGATATGGTAATCGCTGCCGAGCATATCAAGCCGTACCACATTGCGATGATGAGAAAAGACGCTGGCGGACTTGTGTGCCTTGCAATCGCAAACGAGATCACGAGCAAGCTGGGGCTAGTCTATATGCATGACATTATAGCAGATATGGGCAAGGTAAACCCGGTGTTTTCAAAATTGACAGAGGGCAGAACCAACTACGGGGATAAGCCGTCATTTTCAATAACGGTCAACCATCGCTCGACGTACACCGGCATCACCGATCAAGACAGGGCACTTACCATACTCCAGATGGCAGAAGTATGCAAGAACATTGACAATGGCGGCGTAGAACAATTCGCCAGGAACTTTCATGCCCCTGGTCACGTGCCTATACTTATAGCATCAAAGCACCTACTACACGACAGGATGGGTCACACTGAGCTATGTGTTTATCTGACACAGCTGGCAGGCATTACGCCGGCAGTAGTCATTTGTGAGATGATGGACTCAATGACGCATAGGGCGCTCTCAGTTGACGCTGGGCAAAAATATGCCGCAAGATTTGGCATCCCTCTAATCGATGCAAGCGAGCTCAAAGCTAATGCCAGGGTGGCATAACTAACAATTGATTTATCTTGCAATAGTAGTTTCCGAGTTTAACAGCGATATAACATTCAAGATGCTACAAGACGCAAGAGATCACGCAGCCAATGTAAGCGCAGAGATAAGCTACATCTTGTATGTGCCTGGCACCTTTGATATGCCGCTTGCAGTTGAGCGATTGTTGAGAAAGAAAAATGTGGACGCCGTAGTCACGCTTGGCGCGGTGATAAAAGGAGACACCCGGCACGATGACATCGTAGCTGAAAATGCGGCACGGCTGATATCTGATCTATCACTAAAGCATGGCAAGCCGGTGACACTTGGCGTAGCGGGGCCTGGAATGACAATTGAGCAAGCAAGAGCGCGAGCAAAGCTTGTGCCCACTAGAGCGGTCAACGCAGCCGTACACATGGTTTTGCGGTTGAGAAAGCTACAAAAGGCAGTTGGCGGAGGGATTGTGATAATAAATGATACAACTGACAATAATTAGGATTGAAGGATACGGGCAATGGACTCTCACACTTGGAAGTGACAGGGAAGCACAGCTTCAGATGCTGCAGGCAAGGATCTATCATGATGTACAAAGGCTATTTTCAGAAAGAGATAGCATCGTCTTCTTCAACAGGTTCGATGAATATTTCGCGATAACAAATGGCCTTGGTGTCGATGATCATCTACACATACAGCATGAGCTTACAAAGCTGTACGACAACATGTTAATGTCGATGACAATTGGCGCCGGCAAGACTGCATTTGAAGCAAATCTGGATGCCTACCGCACAAGAAAAGAGGGGAGGATGCTTGACGGCAACTCTAGAATATTTGGCAGTGTGCAGCCTCAGGCAGACGTAGCGCAAATAATGCATATTGATATTGATAGCTCCGCAAAAGTTGGCAATTGGCTGTCGCCTTATGAACTGACAGCACTCGTCATGAAGATCTACAGCAGGCTTGCAGAAGAGTTCCTGAAGCACGATTCGCTTGCGTTCTTTCTTGGCGGCGACAACGTTATGGTGATTTCTAATGGCATGTCAAAGGAGCAGGCTGACGTAGTGCTAAAGAAGGTGACGGCCGGCAATGATATTAAGCTCAACTGCGGTATAGGGATTGGCAAGACCGGCAGAAGAGCAGCAGAAGCCGCGACAAAGGCGCTTGACACAATTAGAGACCTGCGCGAGGAAGGAAAAATCCAAACAATATATGAAATACAATGTCCCTAGCAATAACAAACGCCAGCCTTCTTTTGGGCAGAGAGCTCGAATATGTTGAGCAGGGATACATTGAGATTGAAAATGGCAAGATAAGGAGCACCGCTGCTGGTAGTTACAAGGGTTCCGGCAAGAAGCTGGATGCAAAGGGATTCATGGTCATACCAGGATTTATCAACGCACACACACACATCGCCGATTCAATAGGAAAGGATATTGCCGCCGGGCAGCGGCTTGATGCACGGGTGCATCCTGTGTTTGGTGCTAAGAAGAAGATTCTGCAAAAGAGTCTGCCAGAGCATCTAAAGAGCTTCATCAGGAATTCTGCAATTTTAATGATGAAAAAGGGAATAGTTGCATTTGCAGATTTTCGCGAAGATGGACTGGAGGGGATAAGGCTCCTAAAAGATGCAGTTGATGGTCTGCCAATAAAATGCATAACGCTTGGGCGGATAAATTATTACAACAGTCCGACGGATGCAGCTGGCCTGCCGTCTGAAAAAGGAGAGCAGGCTAAACAGGTACTTGAGCGGGCAGATGGATTTGGAATAAGCGGCGCAAATGAAAACACTGATGCTGCTCTTATGCAATACAGGCAGCTGGCAGGAAAAAAAAAATTGATCGCAATACATGCCGCTGAGTCAAAAGAGACAGTTCAATTTGCCAAGGTGCACACTGGCAGGAGTGAAGTAGACAGGATAATGGAACATCTCAAGCCTGACTTTGTTGTACATATGACAAATGCAACAGAAAACGAAATGTCGCTTGCTGCAAAAAGTGGAACCGGTATCGTAATTTGCCCTAGGGCAAATGGTGTGCTTGGCGCAGGCATTCCAAAGGTTGCCCAGATGCTCAGGCAAGGCTGCCTTGTGGCCATTGGAACGGACAATGTTATGTTAAATTCTCCAGACATTCTGAGAGAACTGGATTATACGTGGAAGGCATCAAGGGCGACTGAAGGTGAGATGTTAAAAGCACAAGAACTCTTGAAGATGGCAACTATAAATGCGGCGCAAATTTTAAGACTTAATACTGGATGCATAGAGGCCGGCAGGGCTGCCGATCTAGTATTCATTGACAAAAAACATGCTGACCTCTATCCCATACATGACCCATATGCTGCAATCGTTCACAGGCTGAGTCAAAGCTCTATTAGAGCAGTCATGATCAATGGGCGGTTTGTAGATTGAAGGTAATAATCAACAGTGCAATGACAGTTGATGGTAAGATCGCTACATCAAGCGGAGATTCAAAAATTTCTTCAAGGGAAGATCTTGTGAGGGTTCACAAGCTGCGTGCTTCTGTCGATGCCATAGTAGTAGGGATCTCTACAATTTTGGCAGACGACCCGCGGCTCACAGTAAGACTAGCGAAGGGTAAGAACCCATCTAGGGTGATAGTCGACAGCAGAGGCAGGATCCCCCTTGACTCTCAAATAATGCGCACTGCGTCCAAAGTTAAGACTATTGTAGCAGTCACGGATCAGGCACCCGAGGAAAAGATAATGAAATTAGGAGATATGGGTGCGGAGGTACTGGTCATAAGCGAAGGGAAAAAGGGACAAAGTGCCGCTGTGCCCCACGGCGTCAACCTTAAACTGCTGTTTCGCAAGCTGGAAAAGATGGGGTTGAAAAAAATATTGGTAGAGGGTGGAGGCGAGCTTAACTGGTCTCTTTTACGCCTCTGGCTTGTCGACGAGCTGACAATAACAATTGCCCCGAAAATAGCAGGCGGTAGGCTGGCGACGACCATTGTCGAGGGAGATGGATTTGATGAAATAGCCCAAAGCATTAAACTGCAGCTTAAGAAAATAGAGCGGAAAAAGGGCGGCGAACTCGTGCTGTACTACCATCTATAATTCCAGAGTAACCTTTTTGACATCTTGCTCATTCTGCAACAGAAAGAGTATGTGGGCTTGGACACCAAGATAAAAACGCTAAAACCATGTAGTTATTCTGTTGGTGTGCAAGAGAACGATCCTCAGAAAATAAAAATAATAATTCCCCAAAGCATGTGTCAAAATACGTATGTATATGCTGTACAACTTCTAATAGCCGTCAGTCTGTCAGTGTCTCTTGTTTGAAGACGATCCTTGATTCTAGCGAACTTGTGAAAAAAACTAGCCCCCTACTACAATAGCAAAACCACCAAACATGATTTGCTGCCTGCAGTATTCAATGTAGCACCATGAGCAAAAGTAATTAGTATTCCCTTGATTTTGTCGCTCATAATTTTTATGGTATTTCAACCATATTATTATAGATGTTCTCAAACGAGCATACTCTGCATAGATTCATGATGGAAAAGGCCGAAGGACAATTTCATGACAGGTACGAGAAAGCACTTGAGCAGGTAAGATCAGAGTTTGGTAAGATCTACACAATGGTAATTGGAGGAAGTGAGGTAACGACCCCAGCTACGGCAACGCATACCTCGCCTATTGACACAAGAATAGTGCTTGGACATATGCCGATCGGGAGTGCGATCCATGTCAGGAAAGCCATTGCAGCTGCAAAGGAGGCATTTGAGCGCTGGGGTAGAATAGACTACCGGGAGAGAGTACATGTATGCAGAGTTGCAGCAGACATCATGGCCCAGCACAACTTCGAGCTCGCCGCATGGGTTTCATATGAAAACGGCAAGAATCGTTACGAGGCAATAGCAGACATCGATGAGGCTATTGACTTTTTGCGCTATTATTCTGAAGAAATGGAAAGAAATAATGGTTTTGAAACAATGATGAAAAGCGCTCAGCCAAACGAAAAAAGCAAGAGCGTCATGAAACCCTATGGGGTATGGGGAGTAATTGCTCCCTTTAACTTTCCGGCTGCCATTTTTGCAGGCATGAGCACGGGTGCAATAATCACCGGGAATACTGTGGTAGCGAAGCCGTCAAGCAATACTCCAATTATTGCATGGAAGTTTGCAGAAATATTCAAGCAGGCAGGACTGCCTGACGGTGTATTCAACCTAGTCATCGGGCCAGGCTGCAAAATAGGCAATGAGCTTGTCAGCAACAAGGATGTTGCTGGTATTGTGTTCACCGGTTCTCGAGACACTGGCTTCCGCATGGCAAAAGAGTTTAGCAAGATAAGGCTCAAGCCGCTAATCGCTGAGCTTGGAGGCAAGAATCCAGTGATAGTGACTGAAACAGCTGACATCACTAAGGCAGTTGACGGTGTCCTCAAAGCAACGTTTGGCTACTCAGGACAAAAGTGCAGCGCGTGCTCTCGGGTTTATATCAACAAGAAGGTGAGGGATGAGTTTCTCAGGCGGCTTGTTGAAAAGACAAAGATTCTGCCGATAGGAAACCCACTTGACTCCAATACCTTTGTTGGCCCACTTGCCAACGAGGATGCCTATCGGAAATATCAAAAATACATAAAGGCAGCGGAGAAGGATGGCAAGGTACTTGTTGGAGGTTCTATCAAAAAGGATGACGACCTAAAGTACGGCTATTATGTCGAGCCTACGATTATCGTTGGTCTACCAAAAAAGCACCGGCTCTTTAGAGAAGAGATGTTTGTTCCCATCCTATGTGCTGCAGACTATGAGAAGTTTGATGATGCCATCAAGCTTGCAAACGACGGTGAATATGGGTTGACGGCTGGGATATTTACCAGAAAGCAGGAAGAGGTCAAAAAGTTCCTTGACTGCATCGAAGCGGGAGTTGTTTATGTTAACAGGCAGGCAAGCGCAACAACTGGCGCAATGGTCGGATGCCAGCCATTTGGTGGATGGAAGGACTCTGGCACCCAAGGTAAAGGAACGGGAGGGCCACATTACCTGACAGAGTTCATGCGCGAGCAGAGTCAGACTATTGTTCTTGACTAGCCAATAAATATTTCTTAATTCTAACCGTGGTCAAACCATTCAAAATTAGACCTGCATCAATGAGTATAAAGAAGGAGCTAGAATTAATGTCAATGTTTGCTATAGCGACTACTACGGAAGTACTGTTCAAAATGACGAGTAATATTGTGTTGTGCTTCGAAAATACTATAAGAAGTGTTGGCGAATGCAGAATTAGAAGTCAGTAAGATACTACCAATAACTTCTGCAATCCGCGCCAATTGAATAAGGTCCGCTATATCTCTCGGAATGCCTTATTATTCTGTCGCTATTTGCACCAGTTCCGAAATTTGCTTACCTTTATCTTGAGAAAGCGCTGAAATTCCGCCAGTCAAGCTTTCAGCTACAATGCCTTTTTCTGCAAGTACTTCGGCAACTTTGAGTGAAGTGTTGCCCATCATGCAGACTAGCAAAGCTTTCCCATTATTTCCTTCTCCGCCCAATGCATTATCCAGTTCCTCTGGAATCTTTTGGGTTGCCAAAAGTCGCTCCACATCGCCAGCCTTTGGGACAGAGATCTTGCTTTTATCAACGCCCAGCGAATTTGCAATTAGCTCTATCCCCTCCTGGCGAGGAGTATACATTGTGTGAATCCAAAGAACTCTGTTGTAGTTTGCGATATTCGATACGGCTTCCTGTAGAGGAACCTCTAGACGGTCCTCTCGTATCTCTTGCATCATTTCAATGCTCCTTCTGTACTTTTGGATTCCATCCGCAATTATTACGACAAACTTTCTTCCTCCATCTCCACCAAAGTTCGCCATCTGCATCACAGCATAAAGCGCAAGGGCACTGCTTTCTCCTATGTCATATCCCTTGTCTACGAAAAACTTCAACAGACGTTTTGCCTGTCCAAAATCTACCTCGTGTTGTCCAGCGTATCGCTCAGGCTCGTAGAACTTCAAGCCTGCTGCTTTCTCCTTCGTTCTTATTCCCGCAACATCTTGGTTACTAAGTGGAAAGACTACATGCAGTGATTTCTTTCGATATTTGTCCATTAAGTATCTGCTCAAGCCACCGGATGTGCCACCTGTACCAAAGGTGCAGACAACTTTGAATTCGGATAGCGAATGGCCTTGTTCAATCAATTGCTGGTCCATCTCCGCAGCAGTCACAGTTCTGTGTACCTCAATATTCAGCTCGTTGTCGTACTGTTCCGGGCAGAAACAACCATAGATTCTCGCAAGAAGCTTTGCCAAGTTTATTATGTCCTGACTCGCTAAAAGATCTTCTACCTCCGAGAGTGATTTATCAAAAATGGCAGGGTCGAACCCGATTTCAGTGAGCTGTGAGCGAATATTCGATGCAGTTGCTTTAGCAGCCAAAACATTCGGATTGACCTTCATGCCTGGAGCAGGGCAAATGTCCATATCCAGGTTTATGATATGTATCCTCTCGTTTCTCAACTCCTCAAATACTCCTTCCTGAAGCTTCCTGGATACGAGGGTAACGACATCTAAGCCGAGCCTAGCTATCTGCCCTAGGGCGATTCCAAAGTTACCCGAGGTCGCTTCAATTATTGTCTGTCCACTCTTCAGTTTGCCTGACGCAATGGCATCATAGATTATGCGTACTGCAGGTCTTACTTTGATTGAGCCTGCAAGCAAGTTTGAATCGAATTTACCGAAAACTCGCAGATCTTTATCGGCAAGATCCAAGCCGTATTCAATTCTTGCACACTGCTTCAAATCTTCAGTAATGTCGATCAGAGGTGTTGGGCTAACAACCTTCACTTCGCCTGATTTTTCTTCTAGATGAGGGATCTTGCTCCATATCTCTCGCTCAAAGTGCTCCAACAGAGAGCTGTCAATGTCAGTTCCCTTATTCAGTCCCTGCAATTTTCTCCACTGTGGTATATGATGTGCGAATAGGTTTTATAAAGATATGATAGATTCCAGTCGTTTTCGACTTGATTTTCATCTATATATAAGCAATTTAGACATGCTGATAATAAATAAAAAAGCGGTGACTTGCCAATATTACACAGGAGTCTCATCCAGAACTTTTCCTCTAGAAGAAATTGTCCTAATTGGCAGCTACATTGGAGAGTTTCATCTTAAAGAGCTGGCTGAAAGTCGAATCCATGAGAACAAGGATTGAAACAAAGATAAGCTATTGTTGAATGAGCGACCTTGCTAAGAGCAGCAAGTTGCGCTTTCGCTCCCTTATTCTTCGCACTGAGTAGGGAAGCCATTGACTACCATAAGGGATGTATTCAGCCACTGTAAACCCTTTTGTAACAAGCTCGAGCTTTAGCTCGTCTCGAATACCCTTTAGCATCTGGAATTCAAACTTGGTATTCTTGCCCATACTGATCGCCTCCTCAATTAGAGCTGAGTTATGAGTCGCAATCGCGAAATAATTGTTGCTCTCAAAGAGTATCTTCATCAACTTCGAATAATTGGCATTGACTTCTTCATTAGTAACAAAGATGTGCTCCTCTGATTCGTGGTATGCGCCCTTGACAAGCCTTACCTTACCGCCGCATTCAATAATGTGTAAAAGGTCGCTTGCGCTCCGGCGCAGATACGACTGCACCGCTATGCCTATCTTATCGTATTGCTTGTACAAATCTAGGTAGATGGCAATGGTGTCTTCTGTAGACTTGACTGACTCCATGTCTAGCCATATGAACTGTCCAAGCTCTCTAGCTCTTGCAGCAAGTCTGCTGAAATTCTGCAAACACATATTATAGTCAATTGTAAGGCCAAGCTGCGTAGGTTTGACAGACACACACCCATGCACCTTTCTTGCATGCATCAAGTCCATTAGCAACAGGTATTCGTTAACTGTCATGTCAACCAGTTTGGCATCTGTGGTATCCTCGCCAAGAAAGTTTAGAATTGCAGACATTCCGTGACTGTTTGTGTCAAGCGCTGCATCTATTGCCTCGTCAGTATTATATCCTGCAACCCACCTTTTTGCCACCCTGAATAACAATCGCTCCATTAAACTGGCATCGTAATTGTGGGAATAGGAGGGGGCAGGCGTAGTCAGCATGATATATAATTGTCATCTCTATGATATAATCTTAGACATTAGACGAGTGGCTTTCCTTAAACCGTGTAAAATACATTTATCCTGTAGCTTCTTTCTCTCTCCTGCCTGGACATAATCTTTTATTGAGTCTGTCTTAACGATGCTGCAATAATGATAGGCGATATTCTAAAGGAGGCATGCCAGCAAGTCTATGAGAAGACAAAGGGTCTTGCTGGGACTACTGTGGGTAGCAGGCAGATGGGAAGAGGTGCAGGAGGTGACATATCGCGCAGAATCGACTTGATAGCTGAAAAGACGGTGATAGATCTCATCAGAAAGCGAGGGATTGAAGCCACAATAATTGGCGAAGAGTGTGGTAGGATCGAGGGCAAACAGGGTTATGTCATTATAGATGCAATTGATGGAACAACAAACGCCATCTGTGGAATACCTTTCTTCTGCTGCTCGATCGCATATGCAACCGATTTCTACCTGAGCGCAGTGGTTGACGCCGCCATAATTGATCTTGCAAGGGGTGACCTCTATTATGCTTCAAAGAATGAAGGGGCATTTTTAAACGGCAAGAAGATATTCGTTAAGCGAAAACCCACTTCAGATTCTACAATTGGGATAAATATGTCTGGAATCAAACCTGCGGTGGTTGAGCGCCTTGCTCCAATTATTGCAGAAGCTACCCACATCCGACAGTTTGGCGCAAATGCGCTGGAAATGTGCTTTGTTGCACGAGGGTTCTTGGACGCCTATATTGATCTACGAGACAAGATCCGGCCGACAGATGTCGCTGCTGGCTACTTGATAGCAAAAGAGGCTGGAGCCGCAATATATTCAGACGACGGCTCGATCCTTGAATCTAACCTCGATGTCAAGACTAGATTCTCGTATGCTGCAGTGGCAAATGACAAAATACGTGAGCAGCTAGTAACTTTATTTGCAGAATAAGATATGGAGAGATATGTGTATACGCATCATTTTGCAGCGCTTGACGAGAAAAACATAGCTGCTTTATAATACGGCTTCCGCCGGCTGGTGCCTCACACCCATTATCATACGCTGGTTCTTCCTCAATGTTACTTCTGATACACCTGCTGCCACTGCTATAATCGCCTGACTCTTTGGTTCGCTACTGCCACCGCAAGCAAGATACAATACTGAAGCAGCAAGCCCCATCGGATCCTTACCTGCTGCCTGCCCGCTTTTTATGACATCATGTATCATGTCCATTGCCCGACGCTTTGTGCGCTCGCTGATGTTTGCCTTGTTCGCTACTCTGGAAACGCACTTGATTGGGTCAAGCATCGGAACCTTGAGGTCAAGCTCACGCAAAAGTATCCTGTACGCTCTTGCCAAGTCCTTTTCTTTTGTGTTTGTAGCTTTGATAATGTCGTCAAGGGTGCCTGAAATGCCCATCTCCCTCTGTACAATATAGATGGCTGCGCCTAGTATCGCACGCATTGTCCTGCCGCGCACAAGCCCACGCTCTTGTGCTCGCCGGTAGATATAAGCAGTCTTTTCTACTATTGCATCTGATAACTGGATTACACTCCGCAGCCTATCCAGCTCAACGAATGCACGCCGGAGGCTTCGCTCATCCTGTCCCTTTACCCTAAAATCCCATGCCCGAAGCCTGTCAAAGGTTGAACGCATGGCTGCATTGAGCCCACTTCCAGCACTCTTGTCTGGCCTGCCAATAATGGTTGAGAGACCCATGTCAGAGCGCGCCAAGGAAGTAGGGCTTGTCCTCAATTTGCTACTTGGCTCACTGGCAAGAATGCTCCAGCCTTCATGCTCGTCACCTACTCTCTCATGTATGACAAAGCCGCATTTCGTGCAGATTAGCTCACCTGACTCAACATCTATTATCTTCTGGCCATCGCCGCAGTTGGGGCATACTATTACATTGTCTGCAGGCTTCATCATACAATGTAAGCCGGTGAACTATATCAGATATAACATAAGCAGAGAAATGTTTCAGAAGTTGTCAGGCTAAATGCTAAAAAGATAACAATTGCCAACTACCATTATAGGCTGAATTTAGATGGGCTATAAGGTGATTTGTGAGCGTCATAGTCTAAAGCAATTCTGCAGCACAATGAGCGAGGCTAAAGCAGTTCAAATTCAGCATAGACGACAAGGGGGATGCCTAGAAGCTGAAATAAAGAAGCCAAGAAGGTAACAAAAACCTAATTGATTTCACAAAGATTTTGGATTATATATATTACTTGGCACCATACACAACCCATTGTAGTGATTCCCTAGCACCTTCTCTAGCATCTATTGCAATCACAATAATTTTAACCGTCATAAAATCATAAATATGTATCTTAGTTTTAGAAGTAAGTTCGATAGCTATTAAATTTAATCAACTACATGAACGGGTTACAATGGATATGAGATCTCCCTCCTCGGAAATATTTGAAAAGGAGCATCCAGACAACAAGGAATACTTAAAAAATGAATTAAAATCTCTTGGAGTTGAGCCCAAAAGAAAGGATCAACTATATGGCAAAGAAGAACTTCAAGACCTTTCAGATAACATTAAACAGGCAATGTTTCAGGATTATAAAATGGCATACAGTGAAAAAGGCGATGTGCATGAAGAAGAAGCGAAATCAACTGTTACTGTTGGATGATTATAAAATCTATTGGTCATCTCGCATTCGCCCTATTTTCATGTCAAAGAATTAAATGATTTTTGGTCCCATTTCGTCAACGTGTAGTGGTAGTTTCCATCTCTAGATTCTTGCAAAATATGTCCAGTTATAATTACTACCTCTCTGTACCTTCTTTGCTAAGTCCTCGTTTCCTAATGAGTCTAGTAATTCTAGAAATATTAAGGTACAATTTCTGGTATATCATGGATAATAATGAGCAATACGCTTTGAAGATTTTTTTCAGTATGCATCTCTATCATGATCTAATGCTAGTCAGTAGTATTCTTAACATTCATCTCATAAACTGCCATTATCATTCTCCTTTTATCAGGCTCTTGATCTAGCACAAATTTGTAAAATAGCTCATTAATTACTGTGGATTCATTGTCTAAATTAAGACATTCTACGAGTGTCGTGAGCTTAATTTCTGCTTCTTTTGTTAATTCTATCCGTGCCATTTCTAGTATCTCTACCCTCCATCTTATCTCCTTCCTCGTTTAGATTCTTATCTTGCTCTTTATTCTTATTATTATGGGAGCCTGATAAATTACACCTTCTGTGCAATAATCATGGAATGCAAATGAGTTGTTCTGATTTGTATCTACAAAATGACTACTAATACCGTATGAATGCAAGAATGCGAAACAAGCCTAGATTACATATTGGCAGGCGGTAAGAAAGCAAGCAACCACAGATGAGAAAAGGCCGCAACCAAAACAACTAGACGAGTAATTAGAAGTAAAGTGAAGCAAAGTCAAACCCAAAGGAAAAAGTAGGACACAGAAAGCTAAGCGAGGAGGAGTTGTTGACGGACACGGCCGCCCGAAAGAAGCCAGACAGCTTATGTAAATGCATAACTATTGCATATGTAATATTTTGCCTTTGGAAAAAACGGAAGAAACAGTAGAAGATCAACAAGAATGGACAGAGAGCCTATTGTGGGACGCTGATAAAGGGAAGTTTTGTGATTACTGCGGAATCAATATGGATATTGCATGGCTAGATATTCTAATATTCTTTCATGAAGATTGCTGGAAGCAGTATCGGAAAGATGGTAAGCTATACCCATTGCCAAAATATGCTTAGAGGTAGCTGGATGTGGATATTGCATATGTAATATTTAATGCCCTCCTCCCCACCAGCACACGCCCTTCACAGAATCAATATAATGTTGCTTTTTAGGCCTCTGTAAATTCATCGTAGAGGAAGCATATTGCCAGAGCACCAAGCGAATCTATCCATAGGTCTATGACCATATCCCATGGTTCAGTTTGAATAAAGCCACTTGGGCCACTATAAGTTGCATAAATCCATTCGTACACTTCCCAGAGAACAAATGGAACCCAAGAGACTGCAATGCTGACGGTGTAGTAGTATTTTCTATTTCTTGTCAAGTACAGATTTAGAACAATTGCAGTCAGCGCCATTCCAGAAAGTCCATGTGTAAACCTGTCAATCGGCGTTATATCATATAGATGAAAGGTATATTCTGCAAGAAAGTGAGCACCGAGTGCCACTAACACTAGAAAAGACGTAAAAAAAAGCCATCCTCTGCTTGTATCGATTATCTTATGCCCAAGAAGCTTTTTTTCTAGACTGTAACTGCTATTGCTATGTTGAGGCTCACGATGATGCTTCTCTGTAATCAATGCTCTATATAGCAGACAAAACGCAATAGTTAATAGCGCCAAAGAGATTATTGGATTTTCAAGCCAGATGGGGCCATGCATCGATGCAAGTGCAACGAGCCCGGTTGTTAGTTAAAAAGTTTGCATCATATACATCCTAACAGGGCCATGCTGATGTTTTGTAGATATATAGGGAAAACTAATTGTTGCTTTGTTGCTTTTTGGACTTTGTTAGTATATCCTACAGTGGGATTTCATTTATTAAGAATGGGTTGTAATTGGCCTTTATACAACAATTGTGACACTTGACCATTTTTATAAGACGCATGCTCCTATTCGAATCTAGTTTTCCTACAATCTGATGATTCTTAAATCCTCTAAATACTATAACTAACCATCTTTTTCATGTCCAACATTAGGCATAAAACAACAGCCACCTATACAATAGCTGCAAGCACTCTATCAATTCTACTTATGGCATTTTTGGCTTCCATATCTAGTACAACTATACCGTCGTTTAGCCAAGAAGATAATAATGATGATGACGATTCCGCCCTAATTTTATCTGGAAGGATATGATAGGCGTTTCTCTGTTTAACTAGTAGCAGCAGCTCGCCTCGTGTTGTAGATTGTCTACCGGTTGACAAATAGCGGCAGCAGCGGCGTGATCAATTATCTTTGTTTGTTTGTTTATTGTTATCTGCTACTACTCTGTTTCTCCTTCGTCTTCTACTTCTATGCCGACTGCAGTCGTAGTCATATTATCTCCTAAAGCATTCAGGGCTAAGTTCAGGTTCGTCAGTATACCCTGAGTGTCGTTATTCAATGCTGCCATACATGCTTGTTCTATTAGCTGTGTTGGAGATGATGTCGTTTGATTTCCTCCTCCTGCGGTGGTAGCATTTGCAGTCATAGTAGTACTTGTGGCCGTAGTAGCGTTGCCTGCTGTAGCATTAGTACCACCTCCTCCACCTGCTGCTATTTGTGTTGGATCACAAGCCGATTGTGCACCAGCGGCAACACCTCCTGTTGGTGCTGTCATATTGACAGTGGTTCCTGCTGTATTATTACCACCTGTGGCACCAGCTAATTGCTGTCCTATCGGGATGACTGTTTGAGCAATGCCGCTCTGAGTGGTATCAAATGGTGGATCTATGCCAGTGCCAATGATTGTCACTATAAAGTTAAAGCCTCCTGTAGTGTCAAACGTCACTGTTTGTTCGTCAGATCCAGAATGTGTGTGAAGATCTGTCATTGACTGAACTGTCTCACCATTATTTTGGTCTTTTATTTCAAAGTTGTAATTTACATGACTTATCGACTCACCTGAAGAGGGATCTTGGAAATCAAGCGTGAAATCTGTATCTTGTCCCGGCTCTATCTCCGTTGGCTCCCAGCTAATTAGCACATTTACAGATTGATTGTCTGTTGCTACAGTAATTGGTTGAGGCATGGTTGTTGTAGTAGTAGCTGCAGCTGGAGGAGCTACCATATTGGACGTAGCCATCATTATTGCTAAAGTGAAGATAGTTGCGGCTGCTGTTATGACACGCGTATTATTTTTGCTATTAAGATGTATCATCTTAGTGCCTAGTACGAATACGATGGATAAAAGACTTACCCCTCGAGAGGATCAGAGGACAATATGTTAGACAAATTGACCCTAGTTGTAAGATAAGATAGAGGGTGGTTCAATCAGTTCTTTTGCTATTGGTAAAATAATAGAGTTTTTATCTTTTGCTGCTACACAGACCATTTTCTCATCTATTGAAGTAAATCTATTACTGATTCAACTAATTCCTGACCTTTTGTAGTGAGGTTATATTCGACTCGAGGGGGAATTTCATTATATGAACGCCTCTCTAATACGCCACCTTTCTCCAGCTCATGCAGTCTATAAGCAAGAGTCTTGCTGCTTATTCCCTTCATAGTCTCTCGAAACTTTTTGTATCTTACTGGCTCTGTAGAGCAGCAAAGCGGTATTAGAATCCCAAGTGTTCCTCTCTTCGTAATCAAGTTTCTAAGTTTTGCTGTTTCAGCCATTAATGAAGAGGCGTCATATCCTTCAAAACCGCAGCTCTCTTTGAAAACGGGAAGTTCTCGCCTCTTAATACGGTTGTTTGTTTTAGTTTCCATCTTTACACTAACTGTCATTGTTTATCCTTGACAACTTAAATAGTTTCCAAAGTAAAGCATAACCATGAAAACAGAACGTCACCAAGACATCAAGAAAACGATACGCAAGACTTACGGCAAGATAGCGCTGCAAGAAAGGAGCAGCGAATCTGGTTCCTCCTGCTGTGCCCCTGGATGCTGTTCTGGCGGCGGAGTAGGAGATTCGCCAGCCCAGGCTGCTACGGTCGTAGGTTATGAGACAAGCGAGCTTGAATCTGTGCCACAGGCGTCAATTCTTGGAGTGGGATGTGGAGCTCCAGTCAAGTTTGCCGATTTACAGAAAGGTGAGACAGTTGTAGACCTCGGTTCAGGAGGTGGTATCGATGTATTTTTGTCAGCAAACAAAGTCACCAAGGTAGGTAGAGTTATTGGAATAGACATGACCGACGAAATGCTAGGGCGAGCCAGAAGAAATGCAAAGGCGGGCGGCTATACCAATGTGGACTTTAGAAAAGGAGACATAGAAAAAAGAATTCCCGTAGATGATGATTCAGCTGATGTCGTAATCAGCAACTGTGTCCTCAACTTGACTATGGACAAGGTAAATGCATTCAAAGAGATTCATAGGATTCTTAAACACAGCGGGAGAATGGTCATTTCGGACTTGGTTACCGACGCAGAGATTGCTCCAATCCATGCCGATCTCGAGAAATGGTGCAGTTGTATAGATGGTGCACTCACAAAGGAACATTACATTGAGAGTATCAGACAGGCAGGTTTTCAAAATGTCGAAGTTCTAAGCGAGCAGCTTTACACGGAAGATCATAATCAACTGGATGGCAAGAGGAAGAAGATTTCTAGTATCGTGATAAAGGCGATAAAGTGATAGCAAAAAAATGAAGTTGAGTTTTCACAGTAGCAAACAGAAAAATGAACAAAAACAAGATAAGGTAATCTTGTTTGTTTGTGTAGAGAATGCTGGAAGAAGCCAGATGGCTGAAGGGTTCTTCAATCAGCGATATGCACCAAAAGGCTACCACGCAATCAGCGCTGGAACCAGACCTGTCTCTCAAATTAACCTTCTTGCGGTTCACGTAATGAACGAAGTTGGTGTTGACATCAGCAGTCAAAAATCCAAGATAATAACTGAGGATATGATTAGAAGTTCGGCAAAGTCAGTAAACATGGGCTGTATAGAAAGGGCAGAATGTCCGCTACTATTCATGAATAACGTAATAGATTGGGGAATTGAAGACCCCAAGGGCAAGTCTATTGAAAAGGTCAGAGAAATTAGAGACGAAATAGACAGACGAGTTATAGAAATTGCTCAAAGCCTCCAAGGACAGGATAGCAGCTAAGCTAACCCTTCCACAGAAAAGGTTTGCTGCCGAAGTAATAGGGACATTCATAGTTGTAGTATTAGCTACAGGTTCAGTCGTAATCGACGCCAAGTTCGGCGGCAGACTAGGACTAGCATTTATTGCATTTGCTCCTTTTGTTGGTGTTGCAATTAGTGTTTATCTTTTCGGCAAGATATCGATGGCGCATTTCAATCCAGCCGTCACGCTTGCTTTTCTAATCACAGGACACATAACCAAACTACAACTCTTACATTATTTGACAGCCGAGATTACAGGCGCACTTCTTGCAAGTCTGTTCGTGATGTCTTTCATAGGCACAGAAGCCTCGCTAGGTGCAAATGCACCAGACTATTCTTACCGACTTCCATTAGTATTTGGAATAGAAGTCTTGGCTACGGCTCTGTTAATGGCTGTCATTTACTTGGTAGTCTATACCAAGGGCTTGAGAGGCTTGGGAGGTTTGGTAATAGGTGGCATGGTGGGTCTTGACATTTTCTTTCTAGCCTTCATATCTGGTGCATCAATGAACCCTGCTAGGTCGCTTGCGCCAGCTCTCCTATCTGGCGTCCTTGGCAGTCTGTGGCTCTACTGGACTGCGACATTCATTGGAAGTTCTGCCGTCGCCTTTCTCGTTCGTAAAAAGTTCAAGAGCTCCAAGACAGAGGAGTAGCAACTGGAAGATTGTCACCATTTAATGATGATGATTCTAGCACTGCATTGAAATCCAACTGTAGCACCATTCTTGCGAGGTGCAGGTGGGACATTCTATAGGTGAGGGACTAGCTTCACATTCAGAAGACAGGCAGTCATACCCGGGAACTTCACAAGTTCATCGCAAGTCTTAGCTGCAAATGTAACGGGCATCAGAGTTCCACTTTCAGGACACTGATTCCAGAAGAGCAGTCAGACTTTGTAATAGACCAGCTATTCAAATTCTTTGGGAACAGTAATAACGGCACCGATTGAGAACGTTCTTTATCTCCGCTTATATTATTACGATATGAAGAAGACGATATACGAGCTGCCGATATTGAAAAAGTTGAATCCATCATTATGCAAAAGAAACCTCTATCGAAGAATAGTAAAGATGTGTATGAATCAGATGGAAACTATGAAACACATATCACTATATTATACAAATAGTCTATAGTGAGGATATTTTTAAGAAAGGATATAACAATATATTCTGAATAATAGTGCGAGATGAACAACATATTCTGACCACCACCTCTCATATCTATTTATCAAGCATAAAGCCCGAATATCGAACTTGCTTTCTTTGTAAAGTAAGAAAAAGCATGGTATGCGTCAAATGTGGTTCATGTTTGCTTTGCCATCCCTTCACAGAGAGAATTGAGGCTAGGAAACCTGGCTTCCGCACTGGCATTGCTATGTTGTGTGATATAGAAAGCCCGGCTCTCTCTGAAATAAAACGATGAAGCTCGCTATCCTCTGTGTATTACAGTGCGTTCGTAGGATTCACGGCCTTATCTCCCACAGCCATCCACTATGAAGATAAGGACTGTCAACTTTTTCCATAACCAACTTATATGCCACAGTCTTTTGGGGCATCAAGAATGTAACGTATGAAATCATCGGCATTGCTAAAGCTCAAAAGCCGGTCGAGTCTATAATAGAATACGTGTCACTATATAGTGATACATAGTCTACCATCATAAACCGTTTATGCATATAGGCTCTTTGCAACTACATTGCTAACAGAGTCAGATCATAGAGAAGTTCGCAAAGTGCAATTTACAGGCAGGTCAACATACATTCTATCACTTCCAAAAAGATGGATTGAAGAAATGCATCTGGACGCTGGCGACCAGGTGGCGCTTATCCAAGAACATGACAATTCGTTATCAATAGTTCCAATTATCAGTGGAATGCGAGAATCCCTCAATGAAGTCACTGCAATCATATTGCCCAACGACAGTAGCAATATGGTCAAGCGCAAGGTGGTGTCCCTGTATTTAGCTGGCTATGACATTATTCATTTGAAGTTAAAATCGGGCAGGATTAACCCTGTACATCGCGACGGAGTCAGAGAAGTCGTTAGGCGCAACCTTGTTGGGACTGAAATGATCGCTGACGCGTCAGACAACATTACGCTGCAGGTGTTGCTGTCTATGCCGGAGCTTTCTGTCAACACTGCGATAAGGAGGATGTATCTCATTGCTTCGTCAATGCACAAGGACGCTATGTCGGCCGTTGCAGAGCTCAACTACGAGTTGGCAAAAGAGGTTATCAAGTCAGACGATGAGGTGGATAGATTCAGTCTCTATGTGTTGCGCAACCTTGTAATGGCTACAAAGAATGGAAGAGTGCTTCGAGAAATGGGTCTAAAGAACCCATCAGAATGCTTGAGTTACCGTGTTGCAGCCAAGAGCATCGAGCGGGTTGCCGATCATGCAAGTAGTATAGCTGATCAAGCAATGAAGCTAAAAGAGAAGATACCAGAGAAATCCCTTCAAAAGATAGATAAGATGAGCCACCTTGCTCTGACAGTGCTGGGAGATTCTGTTGAAGCACTGCTCCGACGCGACTATCAGCTTGCAGACAAGACAGTTGACAATGCAGAAAATATCCTAACGCTTGAAGACGATGCTATGACTGCCATGGAAAAGGACAGAGTGCATGACCTAGGTAACATCAAGTTGGCACTGGAAGACATTAGGAGGACGGCTGAATATGCAAGCGACATTGCAGAGGTTGCCATGAATGATACGATAGATGAGGTGACAGAAAAGCACATCGCCAACCGCAGAAAATAATATTATTAATAATAGAGGTAGATGGTGTCGCTCCGCAACTCTCTTGGGGATTGGGGGAAGAGATTTATGAACAGTTATCGGAGTTTCCAATCAACCTCATTTTACAACTAAATCATCACTATTACAAAAATTTCATCGTCCTAAAAGATTTAGGATCATATAGATTCTCATAGGTTGCAATAGACTATAAAGTTACTATTGGCAATGAATATCTAATGAGCTCTTCATTGTCAAGTCATGTCTACTGCAACTACAACTGCTATGTCACATGCAACAACTGAACCGGACTTGAGCAAGAGGAGTAATAGCCACCGTTATTTTGCTCTCTGCAATTCATGCTTTTGGTGCGCGTCTTATCTACGGCAAATGGGCACTGTTAAGTGCTCGAGCTGCAAAAACGAGATTATAGAACCTATACCTATTAGGTCAGATGAAGTATTCCTTTTCCAATACGACAGAAAGCGTGGAGTATCACTGCAGTTTCTTACTGCATAAGGCGGTTGCTGTTACAATATTTACGAAGATGTGGTGGAATCCAAGACAGATTTGACTAAGGCCACCCGTTAGAACGGCTAATATGTCGAAGGTTTGATAGGGCTATACTCTTGAGGACAAATAGGAAGTAGCACATGGATCGCTGTTGCTGTAGTATATGCGGCAAAAAGCTACAGTTCTCAAGAACAAGCCAATATTCTTTGTCATGCTGGAAGTGCATGATAGTTAATGTAGATTCATAAAGAAGGTTCCTTTAGCCTTTGAAAGCAACTTTGTTGTTAGCAAGTAACTAGCTACTAAGGCATATCTCTCTGTCTAAATGAGGTGGCCAAAGTGTGATTTGTCGATTTCTATTTGGTCATACTCCTCCTGATAAGCTGTCTTGTAATCTTGAAAATAGACCTCCTTTATAGCCGTGGCAAGTCCTTCTAATTCCTCCTCATCGTTGAGCTCATTCTTTCGTTTGCAATCTATACCAAGCGAGCTCAGTTCACTTTGCAAATAGTTTTCTTCTTCTTCATTATCTACTCCTCCTCCTTGAGCTGACGTCGTCGTCGTCATGGTATGTGCCAGCTGCACAAAAAGCATTAAAAATGCTTGGGAGAATAATTCGGTAGTTAGCATTAGCATCAGTTAGATGCCGCTTTTGACAACGCTCATTTTTGTCGGAGAAAGACTTTAGTCTTTTCCCTTTATCACGCTCTTTCCAAAACTCTATCTGGAAGGATAAAGGTATAGTTGATCCATTTATCTAACCCTACCTACTACCACCACCCTCTCCTGAAGGTGCCAGGCTGGGTATAACCACTATCTTTGTAAGAAATTAAGAATCCTAAAAAGAAAAAAGTTAGGACACAATAATTTTCTTGTTATTATTCGAACAACGGGGATGGTGCTGTTGGAGTTGCTTGTTGCTGTTGTTCTTCTACTACTTCTTCCTCAGGTACCGCTCCTGTTGCATTGATGTCATCGCCTGCAATAGTAGGAGTAGTAGCATTTGTCGTTATCATGGTAGTTGTATTCATTATAGGAGGTTCTCCTTCCATACTTTCGGTGGTGCTGGTCGGTAATGGTATCCCGCTTTGCCACTCCCATAACGTTACCAAGCTAGTTTGGTCTGGGAGAAATTCGATTTCACCTGCTACTATTGCTCCATTAAGTGGTGCAAGCTGACCTGTAGAGTTTGTATGAACTAATGCTATTATGATGCTCCTGCCGCTACCGTCTTCCATGTTAAAGCGGCCTATAGCATAGAATGTTGCAGTTGCACTCTCTGTTCCAGCTTCTGTAGTTAATACTTCTTCTCCGACTGCAGTGCCATCCATTGATGCTATTACGCTTCCAGTGCTGGTGATATTAATAGTGCCATTTGGCAAATTCAGATTGCCATTTCCAGAAAATGTAAACTGATTATGAGTCTCGTTTATTGGAATCTCGCTTACAAGTGTTTGCTGTTCTTGGTGGACTGGTTCTGGTGATAACTCTATTGCTGATGGAGTTGTTGTAGTAGTGTTGTTAGGTGTTGCTGCTGCTGTTGTGGTCGCTGCT
>Ga0307409_100000098_pt1 | contig 31539 bp, 25 predicted proteins | sample 322Ometagenome_2_FD_203888 | JGI IMG/M metagenome (GOLD analysis project Ga0307409, IMG submission 203888) | Maize rhizosphere microbial communities from greenhouse at UC Davis, California, United States - 322HYB-O-2 | ecosystem: Host-associated > Plants > Roots > Rhizosphere > Soil | place... | reverse complement strand
CGCCTGGCCGATGTAGGGTAACGCTAAACCCTCCGGTGCGAGCACCGGAGGGTCGTTTGTCTTGGACGCCGCTTCCCGCTTACATCTTGTCTCTTTTCTCTTCCCTGTCCCTGCCTTCCCGCTTCGCCGCTTCCTTTTCGTCGACCACCTGGAACTCCTGGGCCCGCTGATCCCGGCGCCCATTGGCATCGGTCACGACGATATCCAGCGTGTAGTTTCCCGGCTTGAGCCGGCTGAGTTGCAGCCGGCGATGGGTACTGACCCGCGGTGTTGTTGCCTGCTCCTGGAACTTCAGCCGAATCGCCGCTCCTCCGCCCCCGAAGATCTTGCGGAACAGTCCGCCACTGGAGCCCTTCTTCTTTACCGTCAGCTCGACGTTATATGGCGTGGGTCGAAGCCCGTCGATCTCGTAATACAGCTCCATCTCGTCATTGCGGCGGAAGGTGCGGAGCGGGTTGAAGAGCACCGTATCCTCGGGCGTGCGCCGCCAGGCCAGGTTGGCGCTCCGGCTCCCGAGGACGAGGTCGCTCAGGCTGAGACCCGCGGTCGTAGCGGCGCCGACCCGCACGCTGTCCGTTGGAAGGGTTACGCCTGCGGCCTCACCCTGCTGGATGGCCAGCCGGTAATGGAGTGGCCCCGGTGGCACGCTGGCTTCCAGTCGGCCGACCAGATGCTCGTTGGGCGGAACGGCGGCCGGCGCGACGAAATGCCGGGTGGTGTCGAGGGACGCAACCACTTCCCCCCGACTGTCCATCGCCACGAAACGCAGACGGACGCTATAGAGGAACCCGCGAGTCACGGGAACCGGCTCCAGGCTCGAGCCCGCAATGGCGTAGGCGATCTGCACCTGGGGTCCGTTCGAATCGTGTCCTACGGCGAGCACCTCGGAGTGCGCCTTCAACTCCTGCGGGAAGTTGAGCTCATAGCTATCGCTCGTGGTACCGACCGCGATGCTCTCCTGGCCCACCCGCCGTTCTTGAGTCTGGAACCGCCCGGTACTCATGCGGCCGGCGCCTTGCAGCCGCCGATAGATGGGGCTCAGCCGCTCCCGGGAGAGCATGAGCTGCTCGGCCACGGCGTTGTCAGCCGCGCCGTTGGCCTGCCCCTGAAGCTTCACTGCATCGCTGAACCCCAGCACGTCGAAGAGACTCTCCACCAGCTTGAAATCCTGCACGTCTTCCCGGGCTATGAAATGAAAGATCAGGTCGCCATCCGGCCGGCTGTACCGCCAGGACTCGTTCGGTTCGAGCCCAGGCGCGGCGTAGCTGGCCCGACTCACCGGCTCGCCGTGGCGAATGTATATCACGCCCCGGTCATCGAAGTCCCGACTCCCCGAGCGATACCGCTCGACGATGTCGTAGTGCCGGTTGTTGGATGCTAGTTGGAAGTTCTTGCGGGCGTAGAAGAGGCGGCGATAGTGCTCGCGGAGGCGTTCTCCATCAGCGCGCAATTCGGTGCGGTCACGCTGAGTCCAGAATCGGCGGAGATACGCCGCCCGGCGCTCGCCCCGCTGATGATCGAACTCATTGAGGATACTGTCTGAGGCTATCGTGCTCAGGTCGGCCCGGTAGCCAGCGATCGTAACCGAGTCCTCTGAAGCAGCTCCCTCGTAATAAGGTGTCACCCCGTCGAAGCGACCCATCAGGAACTCGGTCCGGGCGACCTCGAGCAAACCCAGACTCCGATTGAATCCGTACTGGAGATAGCCATTAAAAGCGGCCAGCGCGGAATCACCGTCTCCCACCTCACGTTCTACCCGGCCGCGCGCGAGCAGCACTTCGGGATCGGTTCCCGCCGTGGTTTTGCCTGCCCGACGCAGGGCTTCCAGTGCCACACCGAGTTTGATGTTCACCCGCTGACGCAGGGCGGTGTTCGCGAGATCCACCAGGCCCCGCGCGAAGGAGGGGTCAACCTCGGCGGACTTGGCAAACGCCACGGCGGAGCGAGTCAGGGCATCCTTGCCCAACATCGTCTTGAGTCCGGTGACAAATGAGACCTGGGAATCACCGACTCCGTACTCCGCCAGACCCATCCCATACCAGGCGTAGGGCCAGGACGGCTGCAGATCGATGGCCCACTGGAACTCGGAAGCCGCGTCATCATAGTGGGAGTGGCCTCCCATGTCGCCGAGGCGAAGGGACAGGAAACCGAGCTTGAGATGGAGCACCGCGTCGCTGCGGTTGGCCTTGGCGGAATCGATCAGGCGCTTTTCCAGGACGAGGAGCCCGTTGGAATCGGAGGTCGACGCCAGCGAGTCTCGGAAGCGTTCCAGTGTGCTGCGATCCGGGGGCGCCTGAGCCTGGCTGACGCAAGGCAGGGTCGTCACCAGGAGAGCGAGGGCCAGCAGACCGCGGTGCGATTGGAGTTTCAAACGGGATGGGGAGAGGTGCCACATCAGCCAGACCTCACTACGACACACGAAAGCTAGGGGGCGACGCCGCGCGCCGGCAGCCGGTCGGCGGACACGCGGGGGGGTTTTGACGAGTGCGCCTTAGGAGACGCCTCTGATCCCAGCCGGCCCACATCGTTTGACGCCTGACGTCGTGCCCGGATCCGAAGGTAGCTCCGGATACCATCCAGGAGTCCTCGGGCGTAGAGCCGCTGACCCGTCGCGGAGCGCAGGCGTACCTCCTGCTCCGGCAGAATCAGGAACATTCCCTCGCTGAGGACGGCCGGCATCCAGGTCGGACGGATCAGCGCCAGGTCCGCCCGGCTGATCCCCAGGTCGGGCAACCCGAGCCGGCGGACCAGCGACCGCTGGATCTCCGCCGCCAGGGGCAGGCTCCGCGGCTGATTATAGAATACGCTGGTGCCGTTATTGGTGAAGGGGTTGATTCCGTCGGGGAGCGCATTGTTATGGATGGAGACCAGCAGTTCGGCCCCACTGGTATCCGCCAAGGCCACGCGTGACCAGAGATCGACGGCGGTGTCCGTGGTCCGGGTCATGACGACCCGAGCTCCCTCCTTCTGGAGCAAGGTCCGAAGAGCCAGCGCCACGGCCAGGTTTGCATCGGCCTCCCGAAGACCGGTGGGTCCGGTCGCGCCCAGCGGCGGATGTCCCGGGTCGATCGCGATACGGCGGCCACGGAGCGGATCGGCCGCGGATATCCGCGGCGGCCGCCGCACTTCAAACACCAAGTCGTTCCGATCCCACCGGGTCCGATACCCCCAGATTGGCTGGGTGAGATCCACCGTGAAGGTCAGTTCGTCGGTTCCGCTCTGGCTCCAGCTGAGCCGCTGGATCAGGGTGTCCCTGCTGTAGCGGATCCAGTCAACGTCCCCTACGGCGCTATAGAACCTCAGGCTCAGGCTTCGTTCACCCTCAATCACCTGAAACGGTACCCGCTGGGTAAGCGGGATGCGCAGAGCGACTCGATCGCGCCGGCTGGTCTGAGTGACCGAACCCACGATGGCGCTGGGGGCCGGTAGCCCAGCCGGGAGCGGCCGCGCGTCCGCCGCGGGAACCCACGCATCAGCATCGGGCGAGAGCCGGATGCGCACGTCGTCGTTGACCCGTGCCGTCACTCGCGCGCGGGTTCCGGTGGGGAAAAACCATTGATAGGTGCCTCCGGGGGTGGCGCGACCGGGCGTGAGACTATCGGTTCGTCCGGTGCCGGTGGTGTCGTCGTCGAACTCGGTTACCACTGGCAAGCTGTCCAGCAGAGCGACCTGAAGCGGCCAGCGAGCTCGCACCGTATCACCCTGGAATTGGACCTCGATGACAGCCCACCCCGTATCGGGCGAGAGCAGGTCAGCATATGGCGTGGGACAGGATGCCCCGGTGGCGCAACGCAGTACCGCCCTGCCGAGCACCTGAATGAGCCCGGGTGAGAGGCCACGCAGCACCGGACCGGGATCGGGCCCGAGCCGCTTGCCTCGGATCACCCCCACGTATCTCACCTCATCAGGAGTGCGCAGCTTCGCAGTGTCGTGCTCGAACGCCCGGATCGCGGGCAGAACCTCCTCGGGCTGGCGTTGGGGCAGCAGACGAACCGTCGAGCCGTCGGGCAACTGCACTCGCACCGTCGCCCCTTCGACCGCTCGGGCCGATAGGGTCATGTACTCGCCCGGTGGGACCCAGAGCTGCCCCCGAGGAGACAGGGACATGGAATCCACCCAGGCCCGACCCGAGCTGACTTCTCCGGGCAGGAAGCGAGGGTCCCGGCGAACCGCGTAGGTCAGCACAGTCGAGTCCTGCCCACGGCGGGCGTCGATCCGGAACTGCATCACGCTATCGGTCGGGAACGGAAGCCAGGCAAGCCAGGCTCCGTTGGGCCAGACGCGAACTCGGCTGCCGTTGATCGTCACGCGCACATTGCCGCTGGACACCGATCCGAGGAGAAAACTCGAATCGCGAACTCGCACTCGGTCCTCGGGAGCCGGGTATACCACGCGGAGAGCGATGGGAGTGGATTGCGACAGCGCGGTGGCCGGCGCAGTGAGGAGCAGCCACAGCGCCCGGGCGGTGAATCGCTGGAAGGGCATGCTGCAAGGTAAACGTTGACTACAACTTACGCCAAGACAACGTTGACGCGTTTCACCTCGCTCCCTAGATTCGTAAACCTCGAACGCCCTGACGACGGAAGGACTGCGTGGAATGACCAACGGCTCGGTACGAGTCTCCGTCTTCGGCAAGACCGACCTGGGCCGCACCCGAGAACACAACGAGGATACTTTCCTCGTCGCCGACCTCAGCACCGGTAACGCAAGCCTCCAACCCGAAGTCCGCAATCATGAGGTGGGCCCGCGGGGGTCACTCTTCATGGTGGCGGATGGTATGGGCGGCGCGGCAGCCGGGGAGTTGGCCAGTGCCATGGCGGCCGACCTGATCCACCGTCATCTCGCGACGGCGTGGGCGAATGACGACGCCACCACCGCGGCACGATTTGCCTTTCGGATGAAAGAGGCGGTCGAGCTGGCCAACGCGCAGATCTATGGCTATGCCCGCGAGCACCCCGAGGTCCGGGGCATGGGTACCACGGTCACCGCTGCGGGAATCTTCGGGAGTGACCTCTATCTGGCGCAGATTGGAGACAGCCGGGCGTACCTGGTCCGAGGAGCCGAGGCCATTCAGTTGACCAAAGACCAGAGTCTAATGCAACGGCTGGTGGATGCCGGCGAGCTCACCGAGGACGAGGCCGAGCAGAGTGAGCGGCGCAACATCATTCTCCAGGCGCTCGGACCCGACCCGCGAGTCAAAGTCGACCTCACCCATCAATCGGTCCGCCGGGGAGACACCCTCATCCTCTGCTCGGACGGACTGTCGGGACTGGTCCGTCGGGAAGAGTTCGCCAGCCTGGCGCAACAATACGGCGATCCTCAGGCGCTCTGCGCTGCCTTGATCGATCTGGCCAACGCTCGGGGCGGCCCCGACAACATCACCGTCGTTACCGCCCGCTTCGAGGGTGAGGGGCTGCCGGAAGCGGCGGGTGGCGAGGGCGTAGGCTATCGGAGCTATCACGTTCCCGTGCCTCCGGCCGGCAGCGCCGCCTCCGAGCCGGACGAGGTGTCGGGCAGTGAGTCCGGCTCTGCAGTGAGCCTCGACCGTTTGCGCAACCTGGGCCTGATCGTCCTTCTGCTCGGCGTGCTGATGCTGCTGCTCGCGGTGTGGCGCTAGCGTTTGACTGCCCCCCCGACGGCGGTTGAGTCATCCTTCGCTTCGCCGCTACACCGTCGCCTCACCTGGATTGCCGCCCTCGCCTTTGCCTCCGGTTTCCCCTTCGGCCTGATCAACGAGACCCTGCCGATCTATCTCCGCACCACCGGCGGCAGCCTGGTGGAGATCGGGCACCTCGCCAAGCTCAGCCTCCCCTGGAGCCTCAAATGGGCGTGGGCTCCACTGGTCGATCGTCATGGCACACGGCGGCAGTGGATCGCGGCCTGTCTCGTCGGCCTGGCCGGGCTCACCTTTGCACTTGGGAGCTTCGAATCGGGGCGGGTGGGCACCGGCTTCTGGCTGGCGTTGGCGGCGATCGTGGTCCTCTCGGCCACGCAGGACATTGCGATCGACGCGTACACCATTCAGTCAACCACTACGCGAGAGCTGGGTCTGGCGAACTCGGTTCGAATCACACTCTATCGCGTTGCCATGTTGACTGCCGGAGGCCTGCTCGTCTGGCTGGCCGGCCGAATTGGATGGTCCGCGAGCCTCAAGGCCGGTGCGGGTGTGCTTGCATTGCTGGCGCTCGGGGCCGCGGTCCTCCCCCAGATCGATCGTAACAGCGGACACGCCCAGACGTTATGGGAGCCGATCAAGCAGCTGTTCGCGCGTCGGGGGATCTGGGCCGTGATCCTCTTCGCGCTGATCTTCAAGTTCGACATTGCCGCGTTGGAGCCCATGATGCGCCCGTTCTGGGTCGACAGCGGCTTGACCCTGGAAGAAATCGGAGCCGTGGTCACCTCGGGGCGGCTGGTAGCGACGGTTGCGGGGGCGGCGCTCGGCGGAGTCTTTACCACTCGGTATGGGATCTTTGCCGGCCTCTGGGTCCTCGGACTGATTCAGGCGTTGTCGGGTCTGATTTACTGGGCAACGGCCGCCGCCATTGGAAACCAACACGCTCTGCTGGGCGGTGCGGGTCTGCAGGGGAAGACTCTGGTGGTTGGTGCCGCGTACTTCGAGAGCTTCGCCGCGGGCCTGGGTACGTCGGCCTATCTGGCGTTTCTGATGTCCGTCTGTGAGAAACGGTACGCCGCGACCCAGTTTGCCGTCCTGTCCGCACTGCTGGCGCTCACCCGCTGGATTGCAGGTGATTTTTCAGGCGGCGTCGCCGAGCGGGTGGGTTATGCCAACTACTTTCTGCTGACTTTCCTGCTGGGTTTACCCGCGTTTGCCCTGCTTCCCCGCCTGCGACATGCGTCGAGAGAATGACGATGGTCAGCGAGGCTTCGTAAATCTTCCGGCAAGCCAACGGGCCACTGCCTCCTGCATCAGCCGCTGGCGGTGCCACGCCAGGAGCACTGGCGCCCGGTTCGGCAGCTCGGCAACGAGTCGCGGGTGCCCAAACAGAATGAGCAGATCCGCCCCGGCCGCATGGTGGGCCAGTGCCTCGCGTGAGGCTGCTCCCAGTCCGGAGCGGCCCTTCCAGGCCCGCGGCTCCGCCAAGACCATGACCACTCTCGAGCCGCCGGAATAGCGTCCGATCAGCTCCGGACCGAGCGCCCGCTGCACGTAGTCACTCGAGCTCGGGGGGTACGGTCCTCCGACGTCGTCGTCCACCACCACCAAGTCGAGGGGTCCCACCAGTGTTGGCGGTGATCCGCGCACCATGCCGCTCTTCAGTAGCGTGTCAGCCAGCGCCTCGGCTGAATCGAAGGGGCCCCGGCTGACGGGAGGGGTGGGGGCGGTAGCCGCAACCAGGGCCCGATCGTATCGGACCAGCGACTGCTCCAGCCGGGACTGCCCCAGGTTTCCGCTGGCCAGCGCCGCCTCTAGAGCGTCCCGAACACGTCGGGGGTCGTTGGGGTACAGGAGCAAATCCGCGCCGGCCTGCACCGCCTGGACGGCCGCGTCCGATTCCCGGCGCCCGGAGAGCGCTCCATCCATGATCAGGGCGTCGGTGACCACGAGCCCGTCATACCGGGACTTGGTGCGGAGCTCACCCAGCAGGGTGCGCGAGAGGGTGGCCGGCAGGTGGGAGTCGTCCAGGGTTGGATAGGCCACGTGCGCCGTCATGATGGATGCCACCCCGCTCTCGATCGCCACGGTGAATGGGAGGAGGTCCGCATTGCGAAGAGCGGCGGCGGGCGCTTCGACGACTGGCAAGGTGATGTGAGAGTCTACCGTGGTGCGGCCGTGTCCCGGGTAGTGCTTGGCGCAGGCGAGCGCTCCGGCGGATTGACAGCCTTCGATCCAGTGTCGGACACAGGTGGCAACATCGTTCGGGTCTCCACCAAACGCCCGGGTTTGAACGATGGGGTTGTCGGGGAGGATATCGAGATCGGCTACCGGGGCGAAGATCCAGTTGATCCCCACCGCCCGTGCCTCCTGCGCCGTGACGGTGGCAGCCCACCGCACCACCGCCGGATCTCCCAGGGACGCGAGCGCCATCGGCGGAGGGAACTCCGTCAGACCGGCGATCTGCTGGCCGGCGCCCCGCTCGAGGTCAGCCGCCAGGAGCAGCGGCCGGCCGGCACGTCGCAGGAGGTCGGCGGTAAGACGGCGAACACTTTCCGCCGTCCCTCCGAAGATGATGAAGCCGCCCACTCCGATCTCCAGCGCGTCGGCAATCCGACCGGCCTCATGGGCAAACCCGCTGAGCGCCTCCGAGCGCAAGGCGGGGAGTATGAGCCGCGCTGCAATGCGAGTCGTTGCGTCGGTCGTCATGCGGGAGTGACCGCGCCAAGCACCCGGGGGCCGCCGGCCCCGGTGGCGGCCGGGAGATTTCCCGGCTGGCCGTGCAGCGTCAGATACCCCAGCAGCGCAAAGGCTACGGCCTCTTTGGCATCGCCGGCAAAGAAGATGTCGTCGAATCGGCGGAGCGGGTGGTTACCCCGCTCGGCAAGGTACCGCGAGAGCGCGTTCATGAGCCCGGGATGATGGCAGCCGCCACCGGATGCGACGACCTCTACGTCCGAAGGCGTCCACCGGCCGATGGCATCTGCCACGGTCCGCGCCGTCAGCTCGACTGCGGTAGCCACCGCATCGGGTCCCGGAAGCCGCCGGTAGATGGCCTCGGCGTAGGCATCGCCGAACCGTTCCCGCCCCGTGCTCTTGGGTGGAGGAGCGGAGAAGAAGCTGTCGGCGAGCAGCTGGGACACCACTTCCTGGCCGATCCTGCCCTGAGCGGCAATGCGGCCGTCCCGATCGTAGTTGGATGAGGGGTCGACCAGCCGGGCCGTGGCATCGATCAGCGCCACTCCGGGACCGGTGTCGAACGCGAGAACGCGATCGTCCTGGGCTCGGCGCTCTACATACGTCAGGTTGGCCATGCCGCCGAGGTTGAGGAGAATGCGTGGAGCATCGACCGCCGCGAAGAGCAGCACGTCTGCCATGGGGACGAGGGGCGCCCCCTGCCCCCCCGCCGCAACATCGCGGGCTCGAAACCCGCTGACCACTCGCACCCCAAAGCGTTCCGCGAGGACGGCGGGCTCCCCCAGCTGCCAGGAGACCAAGGGCGGCTCGTGCCAGATGGTCTGGCCCGGAAACGCGATCAGCGACAGGTCGGAGGCCGGGACGTTGTTCCGCTCGAGCAGCGTCTGCACGACGTCGGCGGCCCATTCGGCCAGCTGCACGTGCAGTCGGGCCAGCGCGGCCGCTGTGGCTCCGTTGAGTGCGGACCGCAGCTGGGCTCTCTCCGGCTCGGCGTAGACCCGAGTGGTAAAGTCCAGCAAGGTCGCATGGGTGGGACCGTGGAATCGAACCAGAGCCGCGTCCATCCCGTCGAGAGACGTTCCCGACATCAACCCAATCGCGAGAGTTGGCCGCTCGGTCATCGGGACTGCACCGGCGGGGGATCGCCCACAATCGCTCGCAGCCGACCGGCATGCTCCGCCAGCAGCCGCTCGGCCTCTCTCTTATCCACGCCTCTGCGCGCCATAACTATGGCCGTCTTCACGCTCCCATCGGCGGCATCGATGACCGCCCGAGCCGCGGCCCGATCCAGCCCGGTGGTTTCCATCACGATGCGCTGGCTTCGGTCGATCAGTTTCTCGTTCCAGGCCCTCAGGTCCACCATGAGGTTGCCGTAGGTTTTTCCCAGACGGATCATGGCGCCAGTGGTGAGAGTATTGAGCACCAGCTTGGTGGCCGTCCCTGCTTTCATCCGGGTCGACCCGGTTACGATCTCGGGACCGACGAGGACGGTGATGAACACGTCGCAGGTTCCCAGCAACTGACGGGGCGGCTCGGAGCAGGAGACCAGGACGGTTCGCGCTCCCAGGGCATGGGCTCGCACCAGCGCCGCGTGCACGTAGGGCGTGGTCCCGCTGGCAGCGATGCCGACCAGCACGTCATTGGAGCCGATGCCGAGCGCATCGATCGCCTCCCCCGCGGCGGCGCTATCGTCCTCGGCCCCTTCCACCGAGCGCACCAATGCCGGCGGTCCGCCGGCGATCAACCCCACGACCATCTCTGGTGGAGTACCGAAGGTGGGGGGGCACTCCGCGGCATCCAGCACGCCCAGTCGGCCGCTGGTTCCGGCGCCGGCATACACCAGACGGCCGCCCGAGCGAAACGCGGCTTCGATCAGATCGATGGCCTTGGCCATGTCGCTCCGAGCCCTGGCAACGGCACCGGGGACGGTGGCGTCCTCGGCGCCAATGAGATCGACGATCTCGAGCGCTGACGCGATATCGATGGCAGAGCTGCGGGGATTACGCCGTTCCGTCAGGCGCGTATCGAGGTAGTCGTCAGCCACGCAAGCAAAGGATAGGAGTATCCAGGCGTCAGCGTCGGGCTAAATTAGAAGCACTCGGATGTTCCGGGCAACTCTCTCAAGGCAACACACTTCTTCCGGAGCCAGCGTGCGAGTTCCATCGGCCCTTGCGCTTCTCGTCGCTACCACCGCGGTTGGTGCGTGCGGCCATCCCTCCACCACACCGGGTGCATCGCCGATCGCCGGAGTAGCGCGCACCTGGCCGTACCTCGGTAAGGCCCGGGTGACCAGCGCCGGACAGGCTATGGTTGTTTCTGGAAGTCCGCTCGCCAGCCAGGTGGGGCGGGACATCCTGCAGCAGGGGGGCAACGCGGTCGATGCTGCAGTCGCGGTGGGCTTCGCCCTGGCCGTGGTCCATCCGGAGGCGGGGAACATCGGTGGCGGCGGTTTCATGATTATCCGCCCGCGGGACGGACGGGCCCAGGCGCTTGACTATCGTGAGACCGCGCCCGCTCAGGCTACGCGAGACATGTATCGCACCGCCGGTGAAGAGTCGAGTGTGACAGGACACCTCTCTGCCGGCGTGCCGGGCGCGGTTGCGGGACTGACCGAGGCGCATCGCCGGTTCGGTCGACTGCCGTTTGCGGCGGTGATCGAGCCCTCGATTCGCCTGGCGAACGACGGGTTTCTGATAGACGAGTACCGGAGTCGCTCGATTGCCGACGACAGCGCCCGCCTGGCGCTGTTTCCTGCTTCCCGCACGACCTTTCTTCCGGCCGACCGGCCGCCGGTCCCGGGGACCATCTTCCGGCAGCCGGAGCTGGCAGGGACACTCGAGGCCATTCGGGACAGTGGAGCCGCCGGTTTCTACCGGGGCCGCGTGGCCGAGCTCCTGGTGGCGGAGATGAAGCGCGGAGGTGGCCTCATCAGCCTGCAGGATCTGGCGAACTACCGGGCACTCTGGCGTGACCCGGTCGAGATCAGCTACCGGGGCTATACCATCTACTCCATGCCGCCGGCATCCTCCGGCGGAGTGACGATGGGAGAGATTCTGAACATCATGGAGGGCTACGATCCGCTTCCGCCCTTCGGGTCCGTGACGTTGATGCATCGGGAAGCCGAGGCAATGCGGCGCGCCTTCACCGACCGCAATACCTACCTCGGCGATCCCGGGTACGTGCACAATCCGCTGGATCGGCTGCTCTCGAAGAAGTACGCGGCGGATCTGCGGCGGCAGATCGGGGAGCGGGCGTCTCCAACCCCCACGTTCGAGCCTGCCTCCCCGGTAGGCGCATCGACCACCCATTACTCGGTGGTGGATGCGGAGGGCGGCGCGGTGAGCTGTACCACGACGCTCAACAACAGCTATGGGAGTGCCGTCACGGTCACCGGGGCAGGCTTCCTACTGAACGACGAGATGGATGACTTCGCCACCTCGCCCGGTGAACCCAACATGTATGGCCTGGTGCAGGGCGAAGCCAACGCCATTGCGCCGGGCAAGCGAATGCTTTCGGCCATGACGCCGAGCATCGTGTTAGACCCGCGACGGGAGCTGTACCTGGTGGTGGGAACCCCCGGCGGCCCCAGGATCATCACGATGGTGTATCACGTAATCTCGAATGTGATCGATCACCGCATGCCGCTCCCTACTGCCGTGGCCGCTCCCCGGCTGCACCACCAGGGTTTGCCGGACAGCCTTCGGGTCGAGCAGGACGGCTTTCCTCCGGAGACCCTCGACAGCCTGCAGGCGCGGGGACACGGAGTGTCAGTAGGTGGTCACTGGGGAGATGTTGAGGGGATCATCCGTACCGCGGGCGGGTGGCAGGGCGTGAGCGATCCTCGGGCGGGAGGCGGCGGAGCAGGATACTAAGAAAAGGGTGAGCGAGAGACTTCTTGCTGGTCCCCCGCTCACCGCTCGCGTTTGCTTGCTGTTCCAGCCTGGCTCGGCTATTCCTAGCTTCGCCGGAAACTCTGATCCAGTACCAGCGTGACAGTTGTGCCCGCCGGGACCACCACGTCTCGATCCTTGGTCTCGACGGCGCGCTGGGTACCGACGGCACCACCGATCACCCCGCCGATCACTGCTCCCTTGGTGCTCCCGCCGATTACTCGGCCCAGGATCGCTCCCGCGGCCGCTCCACCACCCACCTTGGCGATGTCACCGGCACTGGTCTTCCGGCCCTCGAGCTTGCTACCGACACGCTCGATCTTGGCGGAGATGGGATACGACTGGCCGTTGATGCTCACAGACGTGGGCTGCAGGGTCAGTGTACCGGTGGTGTCGCTCTTGTTCTCGGACTCCTTGATGGCGGTGACCTTCAACGCCACCTGAGAACCTGCCGGAATCACCACTCGTCCCGACGCGTCCTTCACGTCACTGGCAATCTTGGCCATGACCGTGTCGCCCACCTTGTTCTTGTTCGAGCGGAGTTCGGCCGTCGTGGCTGCGGTAAGACTGGTTCCGGCGGCGAGGCTCGCCACCGAGGCGGAGGGACTCGAGGGAGCGGGTGCAGTCGTTGCTGCCGGGGGCGGTGTGGATGGAGCCGGGCGAGACGCGGTTGACGGGCGGCTCGTCCGCGCCGGAGTGCGGGGCGCCGCGGCGGGGGTCGTCGCGGTGTCCGCGGGGCGATCGTTCAGCTCGGCGGTCGTGTCTACGGGCGCCAGCTGGAGATCACGATTCAGGCTGTCCGCGGTAGCCGTCTGCTCCCGGTCCCCCCGCCCGCAGGCTGCGATGGCGGCCAACCCAAGCATTGCGATCATTGTTCTCGACATCGAAGCCTCCTTGATGTGACTTGCCGGGGTTCCGCTGCTCGATGACATTCCGCACTGCTATGCGTGAGCTGCGAACCCTTCTCCCTTATCTCAAGCCATACCGCTGGGTCTACCTGGTGGGGCTGACCCTCGTGGTAGTGTCGAACTTCTTCGCCACTCTCGGGCCGCGCTTCCTGCAGCACGGCATCGATGCCTTGCGGGCCGGCGGCGAGTTCCGCGAGGTGCAGACGGCCGTCGGCCTGTTGCTCGTCGTCGCTGTCGCCGGCGGACTTGCACGCTATGGAATGCGCGAGCTACTCAACAGCGGCAGCCGACGCGTTGAGACCGACCTGCGAGACCAGCTTTACGTCCACCTGCAGCGGATGTCGGCCGAATTCTACGACCGGTACCCGACCGGGGATGTGATGGCCCGCACAACCAATGACCTGCTCGCCGTCCGTATGGTGGCGGGCCCCGCCCTCATGTACCTGGTGGATACTAGCGTCCGGGCGCTTCTGGTGGCGCCGGCAATGCTCACGATCAGTCCGCGGCTCACCCTGCTCGCGCTCATTCCCCTGCTCGGCTTGCCGGTGGCCATGGTCTCGCTCGGCCACATGATCCATGTTCGTTCGCAAGCGATTCAGGCGCAGTTCAGCGAGCTCACCAGTCATGCGCACGAGAACCTTTCCGGCGTGCGCGTGGTCCGTGCGTATCGGCAGGAAGGGGCCGAGATCGAGCACTTTCGCCGGTTGAGTGAGCAATACCTCGAACGTAACCTCGGGCTGGCCCGGGTGCAGGGAGCGTTTTACCCACTGCTTACGCTGCTGGGTGGCGCCAGCGGGCTGATCGTTCTGTACGCCGGTGGCCGGCTGGTCATGGCGGGCAGCGTATCGGTCGGGGAATTTGTCGCGTTCGGGGTGTATCTCGCGATGCTCGTCTGGCCGATGATCGCCCTGGGGTGGGCGGTGAACCTGGTTCAGCGCGGGGCCGCATCGATGGGACGGATCAACCAGCTGTTTCGGGAGCCACCCGCAATCACCAGTCCTGCGGTCACGGTTCCGCTGCCCCCCACCGCCGGCCGGGCCAGAGGTGTGGAGTTCCGCGGCGTGTGGTTTCGGTATCCTGGCGCGAAAGAGCGAGGTTGGGTGCTGCAGGACATCTCGTTCAGGGTACGGGCGGGCGCCTCCCTCGCGATTGTCGGGGCAACAGGCTCGGGTAAGTCCACTCTGGTCGATCTTCTGGTTCGGGCCTACGACCCCGATCGCGGTGCCATCCTGATCGATGGTGTCGACATCCGGCAGCTCGGGCTGGAGGATTTGCGCCGCGCCGTTGGCTTCGTGCCCCAGGAGACTTTCCTCTTTGGCGAAAGCCTGCGACGGAACATACTCCTCGGTGCACCAGACGATGGCCGTCTCGAGCAGGTGGCCGGGATCGCCCAGCTGACCGAGGCGCTTCCCGCTCTCCCGGAAGGCTACGATACGCTCATCGGCGAGCGGGGCATCAACCTCTCCGGCGGCCAGAAGCAACGAGCCGCGATTGCGCGCGCGCTGGCGCAGGACCCGCCCATCTTCGTGCTGGATGACGCCCTGAGCGCTGTCGACGCGCAGACCGAAGCCCGGATTCTGGCCGGCCTGCGCGGCGCTCTGGCGGGCCGCACCAGTATCGTCGTGTCGCACCGGCTGGCCGCAGTGCGCGATGCCGACTGGATTCTGGTACTGGACGAAGGCCACATCGTCGAGCAAGGACTCCACTCGGAGCTGCTCTCGGCCGGCGGGCGGTATTGGGAACTGCTGCGGCGGCAGCAGATGGAGGAGGAGCTCGAAGAAGAAGGTGTGACCCTTACAACTGCTCCCGCAGAAAATCCGGGGTCAGACCCTGGAGCCAGCCGGCAAGGCGGGTGAACTCACCGGTCATCAGCAGCAAGCCAACCAGCACAAGCATCCCTCCGCTGATCCGCATCACCCATGGCAGCAGCGGCCTGAAGCGCGCGAACCAGCGAAGAAAGGAGTCGACCGCCAGCGCGGCCACCAGAAAAGGGAGCGCCAGGCCCGCAGAATACACCGCCAGGAGGAGCATGCCCCGCTCCACATCCGTCGATGTGGCGGCGAGGCTCAGAATCCCGCCGAGCACAGGACCAATGCATGGCGTCCAGCCGGCGGCGAAGGCCATTCCTACCAGCGCCGATCCCAGATAACCGACCGGCTTGTGTTCCAGCTGAACCCGCCGCTCCCGATTTACCAGACCGGTCTTCACCACACCCAGACATATCAGTCCGAACCCGATGATGAGTGCACCGCCCAGGCGCTGCAGCCAGACCTGGTAATAGTTGAGGGCCCGGCCCAGGGCGGTTGCGCTTGCGCCCAGCAGGATGAACACCAGAGAGAACCCTGCCACAAACAGGAGGGCATGACTGAGTGCCACCCGGCGGCGCGCCTCCACCTCGGGCAGGGTCATGCCGGTCAGGAATCCGACGTAGCTGGGGACGAGGGGGAGGACGCAGGGGGAGAGGAAGCTCAACAGCCCAGCGGCGAACGCCACCACCAGGCTCAGGGCCACCGGCTCGTTCACAGTGGCCCCAATTCACGCTGGCGGCAGCCACGGCATACGCCGTAGATCTCGACGCGGTGCCTGCGGTGCTGGAAGCCGTGCTCGTCGGCCAGGACCGGCAGCATCCGCTCCAGCCGGTCGTTCGCGAACTCCACAACTTGCCCGCAGCGCTCGCAGATGAGATGCTCGTGGTCGGCATATGCCGCCATGGGCTCATAGCGCTTGAACCCCTCACCAAATTCGTGGGCGCGAACCAGGCCGCTCTCGATGAGCAGGTCCAGCGTGCGATAGACCGTGGCCAGGCCAACTCGCTCGCCCCGTTCCTTGAGCTCGCGTCGGATCGCTTCGACGGACAGGTGATCGTTGGAATGAAAGACGACTTGGGCGACGAGATCGCGCTGGCGGGTGACCGGCTGATGATGCTCCCGTAGGTGGCGTCGGAAACGTTCGAGAAGGGCGGCGCCTTCGCCCTTATCCAGGCGGGCCATCGCGACTGGTCTCAGGGGGGATGATCGTGGAGAACCAGGACTCCGGCGACACGGCAGCCGGCGGATGCTCGTCGTCGATTCTGGTCTGAGCCTCGTGCAGCAGCCGCGCGAGAGCTTCAACCGGGCCGCTACCGACCTCGAGGACGGTCGATTGGAACTTGCCCCGCTCCTTCCCCTTCACTGCCAGGACATAGCGAGCAGTGTAGATCCGCCGTCGCTCCCCGTCGATTCGGGACAACACCGCGGTGCCCCACTCCCGGGCTTCCCGCCGAAGCGGAGCAAAGACCCACACACCATCGATTTCACCCGGCGGCAGCACCTGGGCCACCGCCTGCGCGAGACGCTCCCAGCCCGAGGGGGCAGCAGCAAGTCCGCGAGCTGTCATCGATGGCTCTGGTGCCAACGTTCGGTGTAGAACCGGAAGACGTGCATGAAGTCCTGGGCATTGGTTACTACGCCATACGCCTGGTGGGTTCCCCGATCCCGCAGCTTGTTCACCACGAATTCAGTCTGATCAACGCAAATCGTCATCAGGGGAAGCGGCACACCATCGCACAGGTAAAACGCCGGGAGCATGTTCCCCACCGCGATGGCGTGGAGTGCGGTGGCCACGAAGATGGCCCCGGTGGCCTTGACGGTGTGCTCTCGCATGGCGTCCTGCGCCGCGAGATTGTCGCTGTAGACTCCCGGCAACGGACCATCGTCCCGGATCGAGCCGGCGAGAACGTAGGGAATGCGGTTGGTGACGAGCGCGTGCATGATGCCGCTCTTGATCAGCCCACTTTCGACTGCCCGCTCGATCGAGCCTGCCGCCCGGACCCGGTTGATCGCCCGCATGTGCAGCCCGTGTCCGCCCTCGGTCGGCTGGCCGGTGTTGCTCATCCCCAGCGTGGTTCCAAAGATGGCCGCCTCGATGTCGTGCACGGCTACGGCGTTGCCCGCGAGCACCGCCTGCACGTAGCCGTTGCGAATGAACCACTCGAAGTCGCTCCGGGCCCGGGAATGCACCAGCGCAGGACCGACCACCCACACCAGGTACCCTCCCCGTCGCTTCTCCTCCCCGACCCGTGCCGCCAGCTCCTCGTAATTGACCGGGCGCTCTCGGCTGACTTCCGTGGCCATGAAGCGGAACTCGTTGGCCCCGTGCACGCCGCCGAGAAAACCCTTGGCTGACACCACGATTCCCTCGGTCCCGTCCTCCGCCTCTCCCATGGCGATAAGCTCGCCACGCTTGAGACGGCGGGGCTCGATCGTCTCCAGCCCCCAGCTTCGCTTCACAACCACGCAGTCCATGCGGGGTCGAGTAGGCGCTAGCCAAGCGCCATCAACCCGGACGTAGGTGGGAAGGTTTGAAGTCGAGAAGAAGCCCTCCGGCAACACGCCGTCGGCTGGCAGCGGGGCAAAGCGGGCCTCAGGCGCTCCGGCATACGGCGGCTGAGTGAAATCGGGCATTGTACCGGGAGCGGAGGGCGCGTGCATACGCGGGTGAAGCTAGAGCCCCGCAGGGGGCTATTCAAGCGCTGTGTGGTGAAGAAGATCGGTGTAGGTTTCTGGCAACAGGAGAATCTTATGCGGCAATGGAGTACCTGGCTTGGTCTGCCGGGATGTGCTTTGGTGATGTCAGCTTCGCTTGCCGTGGCTCAGCAACCCACCGGCGCCGATACCGTATCCCGTGACTCGGTGCCGGTGCGCGAGCTGCCCGAGATCACGGTAACCCGGGCACCGGAGCCGCTCGAGCGGGTACCCTACGCGGTTGGCGTGCTGGACCGCACGGCACTGCAACGGGGCCAGCAGACTCTGGGGATCGATGAGGCACTCAACAATCTCCCCGGAGTGGTGGTATCCAACCGCTACAACTTCTCGCTGGACCAGCGGATTTCCATTCGGGGCTTCGGCAGCCGCTCGAACTTCGGGGTCCGAGGTCTCAAGATCCTGCTGGACGGCGTTCCTCAGACGCTGCCAGATGGCCAGAGCCAGCTCACCAACGTGGATTTCGCCGACATCGAGCGGGCAGAGGTCCTGCGGGGGGCCAGCTCCTCCCTCTACGGCAATGCCTCCGGAGGTGTCATCTCCTTCCGGACGGAGCGGGCGGCCCCGGGCGCCTTCGCCCAGCGAGTCCGGGTGCAGGGCGGCACCGGCAAACGCGACAACGACAATTTTTACAAATGGCAGAGCTGGACTTCCGGCCGGAGCGGCAGTATCAGCGGCACCCTCTCAGTCTCTCAGTTCAAGGCGGATGGTTTTCGGCAGCATAGCGCGGCCGAATTCCGCCAGCTCAATGGCGGAGCCGACTACGCGCTGAGCGGGTCTACGCTGGCCACGGTGCGCCTGAGTCTGGCGGACAATCCGGAGGCGGAAAACCCGGGCGCGCTGACGTTCGCCGAGTACAACACCAATGCCGACACCGCCGCGCTCAACAACACCCGCCGAGGGGCCGATAAGGACGCCCAGCAATATCAGTTGGCCCTCGGGCTGCGGCACTTCGATGCGGCCGGCAACGAATACGAGGGAACCGTCTTTGGCGTGCTGCGCGATCTTGCGAATCCGCTCGCGGCGCCTCCCTTCGACGGTGCCCCGCTCACGGCGGGCACCTATGTGGCCATCGACCGAGCAGTGGGCGGCGCCCGAGGGAGTCTGAGCCATCGCTTAGGTCAGGGTGAGCGTGCCCCCAGGCTTACCGCGGGCGCCGACCTTCAGCGCATGCGAGACGACCGGCAGAATTTCGTCTCCGATGGCGGCCAGCGCACGGCAACCGCGATTCTGGATCAACAGGAGAAGGTCACGGAACTCGGACCGTTTGCGCAGGTTCAGTGGAACCCCAGCCCGGAGCTGCTGGTGAGTGTTGGCGCCCGGTACGACTGGGTCCGTTTCGACCTTGCGGATCGGTTTCTCACTGACGGTGACGATAGTGGTGACAAGACGATGGCAGCCGCCAGTGGTAACGTGGGGATCAGCTGGACGCGGAATGAACGGATTGTCCCGTATGTCAACGTCTCCACGTCATTCGAGACCCCGACTACCACGGAGCTGGTCAACAAACCGGATGGCTCTGGGGGACTCAACCCCGAGCTCGGGCCGCAACGTGCCGTGAATTATGAGATCGGAGTCAGGGGCCAGGCGGCATCGGTGCTGACCTACTCCGCGGCATTTTTCCTCGGCCGAATCACTGATGCTATTGTGCAGGGCCCGGAGATCGGTGGGCGGGCCTTCTTCCGGAACGCCGGCAAAACCCACAACGATGGTGCCGAGATCGGAGTGTCGGTGACCCCGCTCAGGGGGTTGACGCTGAACGGCGCCTACACCTATGCGCACTATCGGTTCGCCGAATACATCGTAGCGGACACCCTTTCACTGGCCGGGAATCGACTTCCCGGGGTGCCGGAACACTTCTGGCGCTTCGGTCTCCGCACCTCCCTTCCGGGTGACCTCTACGTCGATGCCGATCATACCATCAATACCTCGATGGCTGCCGACGACGCGAATACCGAGACGCTGGTCATTCCGGCCTGGTCGGTAACCAATGCACGGGTGGGCTGGGATGGCCGGATTGGCCAGATGGAGATCGGGCCGTTTCTCGGAATCAACAATCTGCTGAACCGCCGGTACATCGGCTCAGTGACCCTGAACGGAGTGGGGGGACGGGTGGTTGAGCCCGCGCCTCGCCGGGTGGTATATCTCGGAGCCGAGATCGGGTACGCCGCGGCACCGTAAGGACGGAGGGACGGAAGGACGTGGGCGGTATGTGTCTGACCTCGTCCTTCCGTCCTTCCGTCCTTCCGTCCTTCCATCCTACAACAACGACACCGGATCCCGATCTATCACCAGCCTGATCTTGCCCTCTCGCTTGAGACGCCGGGCTGCATAGCGCACCACTCGCCCCAGATCTTCCGATGGTCCCTTCAACAGAACATGCCACCGCCAACGGTCTTTGATCCGCGCCAGCGGGCAGGGAGCGGGTCCAAGCACGCTGAGGCGGAGGCCGTGCTTCGCCACCAGGGCCGAGCACCAGTCGGCCAGCCCCGCGGCTCGTCGCCCCACTTCGCGGTCGTCCGTTCCGGAATAGATCAGGTTCACCAGGGAAACTGCCGGCGGATACGGCGGGAGATCCCGCAACTCGCGCTCCTGCTGCAGAAACCCGTCGGCATCGTGCTGCGCTGCCCGTACCAGGGCATGATGCGCAGGATTCCGGGTTTGTACCAGCACGCGCCCACCCTTGGGCCCCCGCCCTGCGCGACCCGCCACCTGTGCCAGGAGCTGGAAGGTCCGTTCCGCCGAGCGAAAATCCGGCAGGTAGAGACCAGTATCGGCATCGACCACACCGACCAGCGTGACGTTGGGAAAGTCCAGGCCCTTGGCAATCATCTGGGTGCCGATCAGCAGGTCGATGCTTCCTTGCTCCACACCACCCAGGATTCGCTGATGCGACCACTTGGTGCTCGTGGTATCGAGATCCATCCGGGCGATCCGGGCATCCGGGTAGCGCTCGATCAGCATGCGCTCGAGCTGCTGGGTCCCCACTCCGCGCATCTGCTGCACCGGATTGGCACACATCCGGCAGGTAAACGGCAATGGCTCCTCGTGTCCGCAGTAGTGGCAGCGGAGCGCGGCGGGCGACTGGTGCACCGTCAGAGAGATGCTGCAGCGGGGACATTGCCAGACCTCCCCGCAATCGGGGCACTGCAGAAAAGCGGCGTACCCCCTTCGGTTGAGCAGCAGCAGAGCCTGCTCCCGGCGAGCCAGCGTGCCGGTGACCGCCGAGTCGAGCGCCAGGGACCAGGCCACCGGCCCGGTACCCTCGACCCTGGGAGCGGCCCGGAGATCGATGATCTCAACCGGAGGAAGTGCCCGGGAGGCGACGCGCTCCGGCAGCCGAAGCAATGCCAACTTTGACTCGGTCCGCTGGAACGTTTCCAGCGCGGGGGTAGCGCTACCCAGCAGCAACCGGGCGCCCTCGAGGCGGGCGCGGACCGCCGCCACGTCCCTGGTGTGATACCGGGGAGTTTCTCCGTTCTTGTAGCTGGCCTCGTGCTCTTCGTCGATGACGATGAGGCCCAGTCTGGACACCGGCGCGAACACGGCGGATCGGGCGCCGACCGCCACCCGCCGCTCCCCACGGCGAAGGAGTCGCCAGGCGTCCGCTCGCTCCCCGTCGGACAATCCGCTGTGCAGAACGGCGATGTTATCCCCGAAGGCTCCACGAAAGCGGCTGACCGTCTGCGGGGTAAGTCCGATCTCCGGAACCAGTACTATGGCCCCCTCACCCCGGTCGAGCGCCCGCCGGACCGCTTGCAAGTACACCAGAGTCTTGCCGCTGCCAGTGACGCCAAAGAGCAGCGCGCCCTCTCCCGGCCGTATCTCCTCGAGCCGGGCAAGTGCCACGGACTGATCCGTGGTGAGATTGCGCGGCGGGGAGACTGCCGGAGAACCGGCGAAAGGATCGCGCACGAGCTCGGCTTCGCCGGCGCGAGCCAACCCTTGCTGGATCAGACCGCGGACGACGCTGCCACTAAAGCCGAGCTGCTCGGAGAGGTGCCGCAGAGGCGCGCTGCCACCCAGTCCTTCCAGGGCCTCATACAGCTGCCGCTGCTTCGGCCTGCGCTTGAACAGACTGTCCCGCTCGATGAGGGTGGGTCGTTCACCGGTAAGCGCCAGGGTGCGCTCGGTCAGGCGTGCGGCATCCGTGTCCGGTGGCTGAACTCGAAGCGTCACCGCCTCTACCCGGCTGAGCCGGTCCAGCACGTCCCAGAGCGGCCGCTTGAAGGTCCGCGCCGCAGTCTGAACCGGGACCTCACCTCCGCGCTGCCCCAGCCAGGCTACGAGCTCGCCCGCGAGTCCACCAAAGGTGTGAGAGCCATTGCGGAGTGAGACGATCACCTGAGACTCACCCCACATCCCGCCCGGCAACACCGATTTGAGCGTCAGCCCGAGAGGAGCACCGTAGTATCCTGCCATCCACTCTGCAGTGGCGAGGAGCGCGGGAGACAAGGCTGGCTCCAGATCAGGAACCGCAAGAATGTCCCGCGCCCCTTGGGGCGGAGCCTCCGTGGCGAGTGCCACGACGACGCCAATGAGCTCGCGCCGGCGCACCGGTACGACCACCCGCGCTCCCGGAAGGACCCGGTCGCCCAGGGTCTCGGGAATTCGATAGGTGTAGGGAGTGGCGAGCGGGAGAGGGAGAGCGACGACGGCAAAGCGGCCGGTCATCGCCGCCTGACGCCCAGACCCGGGCCGTTCGGCAAGCTGACCTGACCGCCATCGATCCGGGCTCCATCGAACGGATCGTCGGCCAGCAGCGCGGCACCGTCGAGATCGACGATATCTACGAGCGGAGTGAAATGCGCCGCAGCCGTGATGCCGAGTGAGCTCTCGATCATGCAGCCTACCATCACCATGAGTCCATGGGCTCGGGCAATGGCGATCATCCGGAGCGCTTCCCGCAACCCGCCGCACTTGGCGAGCTTGATGTTGATGCCGTCCACCTTCCCCACCAGGGGCGGAATGTCCACGGCGGTGAGACAGCTCTCGTCGGCGATGATCGGGATATCGGCCTGCGCAGTGACGGCGGCAAGTCCGTCAAGATCATGAGGGACTAGCGGCTGTTCCAACACCGTCACCCCAAACTCGTCCAGGACAGGAAGCATCCGGATTGTGCGCTTCACGGTCCAGCCACAATTGGCGTCGACTCGAATCTCCTTATCCGTGGCATCCCGAATGGCCTGCAGGATCTCGACATCACGATCGGTCCCCAGCTTGACCTTCAAGATGGGATATTCCTCCGCCTCCCGCACCTTGGCCTTGATCCGCTCCGGCGTGTCGAGCCCGATGGTGAATGTTGAGCGGGGGGCCCGGCACGGGTCCAATCCCCAGAGCCGGTACACCGGAATCTCCAAGCGCTTTCCGATGAGGTCGTGCAGCGCAGAGGATAAGGCGGCCCGGGCTGCCGCGTTGCCCCGCAGCTTCTGCTCCCACTGCTGCTCGGCAGCTTCCAGATTGAACGGATCCTCCGGAAGCAGGCTCCCGTAGACCTTGAGCGCGGCGAGCACCGATTCCGGGGTCTCGCCGTAGAACTTGCTGGGTGCCGCCTCGCCCCAGCCTTCTCGACCCTCCGCATCGGTGAGCCGGACCCACACCGTCCGTTGATCGCTCTGGCCACCGCGGGCGATGACAAAGGGATGTTTGGTGCGAAGCTCCAGGACTTCGGCATCCATGCGCAAAGGCTGAGGCAAGAAGGATCCTTTGGTGCGGCCAGGAGAGGATGGCGTGGTTCGGTGGATTATATGGCCGGGAGGGGGGCGGCGACAGGTCGCTCATTGAAGTCCGCGCAGATGCGCCACCACGCCTTCAGCAATGCGGGCAGGAACGTACCCGCCTTCGAGAAGCCCCACGATCGAGCTCGCCGGAAGTCGCTCTCGCAGCCGTTGTGTGAGCTCGGCATAGTGCGCCGGCTCGAGGGTAAATCCTCCCAGCGGATCACCCGTCATAGCATCGAACCCGGCTGAGACCAGCACCAGGTCAGGCGTCCAACCATTGGTTGCAGCGACGATAGCCGACCAGAGGTCGTCCACGTACACGTTCGGCGGTTTGCCAGGCCCCCTCGGCACGTTGAAGATGTTCCCCACCCCTCGCTCGCTGGCTGCTCCCGTGCCGGGATACCAGGGATGTTGATGCAGCGACACATAGCGTATCGCGGGGTCGGTCTCGACCAGCGCCTGCGTTCCGTTGCCGTGGTGCACATCCCAATCGACGATGAGCACGCGGTGGCGCCCCGCGCGCTGTGCGTGTCGCGCCGCTACTACCACGTGGTTGACCAGGCAGAATCCCATGCCCCGGGATGCAAGTGCATGATGGCCGGGCGGCCGGATGGCGGCAAAGGCATGAGGGCTGGCACTGCTTGTCTGATCCACCGCGGCCAGCACCGCTCCGGATGCGCCGAGCGCCGCCGCCCAGCTCTCCCGGTTCAGGACGGTATCCAGGAAAAGCGCACCGCCACCCCGGCCGCTCATGGCTTCGAGAGAGGTGAGGTACTGATCGGGATGGACCGCCAGCAACTCCGTGCGGTCTGCGGCCCTGGCTTCGTGGATCTCAACCCACGGCTCCTGACGCAGCCGAGCCAGCAGCACCGCTAGGCGCGCCGGTGTCTCGGGATGGTCAGGTCCTGGATCGTGCTTGAGGCAGGCGGGGTGGGTATAAACCTGGACGGGCAGGCGTCACCTCTCAGTTCTCACTCAGGAAGCGACGGAGCTCTCTCGTTTCCTCCGCCAGCCCGTGCCGCAAGACAGCAATGGTTTCGATTCGCCGCTGGTACCACCGCCAATACCACAGAACCAGTCCCGATGAGATCAGGCACGCGGCTCCAACCAGTAGCAGCACGATCCGGCCACTCCAGACCCCGAGAGCCGCAAGCGCCGTTCCGTCGAACGCCAGCACGGCGGCGGCCACAATCGTCAGCACGCGTGACATGGACGCTCGCATGGTTATCGCACCGGCCGGCGACGACGCCCGAGGACAATGAGCGCGCCGTTCGGTACCAGACCCCAGTCGGCAGCAGAACGGGTCTCGTCAGACAGCTCAGCGCCACGGAACTTCAGCACGTAATTCGAGGGATCGCGCGTGACATGACTGGCAGTCAATGCCTGCCGCTTGATTTCCCCGACCGGGGTATCGGGGGAAAGCTCGAGCAGCACTTCGTTCCACACCTCTTCGACCATCACTCTGAGGGGAAGCGCCGCTGCCGTCATGCGACATGCTCCGAGGGCAACGGGAGGGTCGAAAGAAACCGGTCCACCACCTGATCGAAGAGTAGAGTGGAGACCCGCACTCTAGTCCCCATAGGGTGGGGCCAGACTGCAAAAGCAATCTCCTCGCCTCCCTGCCCCCGGAGGGTGAGATAGCTGGGACCCTCGCGCTCAGGGTAGGCGGCGTTCAGCGGCACCCGCTCGGCAAAGAAGCGCTTGGCCCTTCGCAGGACCTCGGGTCCTTCCATCGTGGTGATTATCTCGTACACCATGGGGCCTCAGCGCCTCGGTGAGAGGGACGGGGATGATGAAAGAACCGTGATCCCAGTGGGCTGGCCCGAGATCGCGACCGTGGCAACCCGAGCACGCGACCGAAGATCGATGACATCGACCGCACCGGGGTCGACACCGATCGACTCGCAGGACACATAGGCCAGGCGGCTGTCGGGAGAGTAGGCGATTCCGTGCACTATTCGTTTGCTGGTGGGAATCCGGGCGGTCTCAGTTAGGGCGGCCGCGTCGATGACGCTCACACTTTGATCCTTCTTGTTGGTGACGAGCACCAGCTTGCCATCGGGAGAGGGCTCTACGTTGTACGCGCCTTTCCCTACCGGGATCTCCTTCAGCCGCCTGAATGTGCCGGCATCCCATACCTGCAACGTATTTCCCGTGTTGCAGGCTACGAAGAGCCGCTGGTCGTCGGGCGACACCGAGATGTAGGTGGGAGCGCACTCGCCGGCTCCTGAATGCGGTGCGGAGCCGACCGGACGGTGATGGGTTGTGCCCGCGGGCGTTGTGGCTGCCATATGCCCCTCACCAGTCGGGACGCGTCGTAACAGGCGGAGAGTCGCAACCTCTACTTCGAGAATTTCGTCGCTGTGCATGCAGGAGATATAGACCCGGGTCCCCGCGTGATTCACCTTGACCCCGTGGGGCATATCGCACGCATCGAGATCGGTGATCTTGGTCATCGTCGGCGTGTGAATCACCGACACGACGTTGGTCCGAGGATGGTCGCCATGAAAATCCGAGTTGGCCACGAATGCGAGCTGGCCGTCCGGCGTCACGCTGATGGTGGTGGGAAACAGCTCGACCTGTGCCTTCCCCACGATCGAATCGGTCCTGGCGTCGAATTTCCACACGCTCCCGAAGGGCGTCCCGTGCGCCACGGTGACGTAGTAGCTCTTCCCGTCAGGCGCCGCGGTGATGTTGTGGGGTCCGTCGATGTCGGAGGGCATCACTCCAATCGGAACGACTCGACTGGTGACCAGCCGTTGGCCCGCCGGCGTGAGCCAGGTTGCCATGTCGCCGCTCTCACTGACAACGGCAACTTGATACCGGCTCTGCTGAGCCGGGACAGGATGCACCCACACAGCTCCCAAGCTCAGGAGGACTGGCCCTGCGGAGAGGCTAAGTCTACGTGTCAACTCGACCCCACATGTGATTCAAGTGACAGGAGTTACGCAGCAACCTTCAACTTGTCCCTGAGGTATAAGGCAACCTGGGATAGCCCGATCCGCTCCTGCAGCATGGTATCGCGGTGACGAATGGTGACGCTCTGGTTGGCTTGAGTCTCACCATCGATGGTCACTCCGTACGGGGTGCCCGCCTCGTCCATCCGGCGGTATCGCCGGCCGATGGCGCCGCTGTCATCGTAGAAGCAGCTGAAGTGCTTTCGGAGATCGTGATACAATGTCGTGGCCAACTCCGGCATGCCGTCTTTCTTGACCAGGGGGAACACGCCGGCCTTGATCGGCGCCACTCCGGGATGAAGGCCGAGCACAACCCGGAGTTCTCCTTCCACTTCTTCCTCGCGGTAGGCGTCGACCAGCAACGTCAGCGTAACCCGGTCAGCGCCGGCGGAGGTCTCCACGATATAGGGAAGGTATCGCTGATTCCGGGCCTGGTCGAAGTATTCCAGCTTCTTTCCGGAATACTCCTGGTGCCGGCTGAGGTCGAAGTCTCCCCGATTGTGAATGCCTTCGATCTCCTGCCAGCCAAAGGGAAACTGGTACTGGACGTCAAAGGCGGCTCTGGCGTAGTGGGCAAGCTCGCTTCCGGCATGCTGATGCCACTGGAGTTTGGCAGGGGTCAAGCCCAGCGAGCAATGCCAATCCATGCGCCACTCCCGCCATTTCTCGAACCACTCGCTGTCGGTCCCTGGTTGCACGAAGAACTGCATCTCCATCTGCTCGAACTCCCGGGTCCGGAAGATGAAGTTCCCCGGTGTAATCTCGTTCCGAAATGCCTTGCCGATCTGGGCAATGCCGAACGGAATCCGCTGCCGGGAAGACTGCAGCACGTTCAAGTAGTTCACGTAGATCCCCTGTGCGGTCTCCGGTCGCAGGTACACCACCGCGGCGGAGTCTTCCACCGGCCCCATGAATGTCTTGAACATGAGGTTGAACATGCGAGGCTCGGTGAGCGACCCCCGGGTGCCGCAGGCGGGGCACTGCGCATCAGGTTGGCCAGGGGTGCCTTTGATTCGGGGATCATCAGCCCGGAAGCGATTTTTGCAGTGACGGCAGTCGACCAGCGGGTCGGTAAAGCCGGCCACATGACCGGACGCCTCCCACACCTTGGGGTGCATCAAGATGGCCGCGTCGAGTCCCTCGATGTCCTCCCGGGCATGCACCATGGCATTCCACCAACGATCCTTCACGTTCTTCTTGAGCTCTACACCCAGCGGGCCGTAGTCCCACACCGAGCCGAGGCCGCCGTAGATCTCCGAAGACTGGAACACAAATCCACGGCGCTTACAGAGGGAGACCAGCTTGTCCATCAACGAGGTATCGGCCATCGCGCCAGAGCCAGAGTGAGAGGGAAGTTCGGGGGAAGATAAGCATCCGCAGATGCCAAGGAAGCGCGGCAGATGCTGCGATTTTCCGCGAGTTGGCAGGGAGCTCCGCCGCTGCAGGGCTTTCCGCCCGGATCTCAAACTGCGGTCCTTCAGCTACTTACCTCCACCCTCACGATCGGCTCGGAACTTGCCCCCCTGCCCCTCCCCTGGAATCCTATCTGGCTCCGTGAGGCACCCTCATGCGCCGAAAATCCCGCCCCGCGCGCCGGCCACGAGAGTCAGTGGGCACGGATGGTGGCCAGCAGCCGACGACCGCCGGCAGCCGAACCAGGACCGCGCTTTCGCGGGAGCTCGCCGATTTCCTGATCGAGTTCTCTATTGTCCTCCACAAGCGCTCGATGTACCCAGCCGGTCACCCCCACCTCAATGATTCGGCTGACCGTTTCGTTCGGCGAATGACCCTGCTGCTGGAGACCCGGGAATCGGTGACCCTTGGTGTGGCTCGCCACCGGCTGGTCATCGACAAGGTGACCACGGACGCAAACAATGCCCTGCTGCGAGATCTGGCGCATCGACTACATCGTCATCGGATTGCCTCGGTCCATCTCGCTCGCGGCGCCAGCTTAAGCGAGATCGACAGTCTCCTGACCGCGCTCAGCAGTGATCCTCAGCGTGGTGAAGGTCCGGTCGGGAAGCGCCTCACCCAGATCGGCCCCTGGAGTCACATCCGGCTCCGTCCCCTGGGCTATGACCGGCTGGCGCTGAGCGCACCCGAGGGCGACCGGGCCACCAGCGCTGACGATGAGTTGACACCGCGGGACAGCTGGGTCGAGTTGGCGCAATTGGCCATGGCCAGCGAAGCGGGAGACGACATCCCGGAGGCCGATCCGGTGGCGGTCGCGCAGGCAATCGGCCGGAAGTCAGGCGAGGTGGCGTATGACCGTGTCGTCCTGGGTTATCTCGCGCGAGTGGCCGACGAAATGTCCCGCCGCAAGGGTGGGCTCCATGACCAGCTCGCCAGCCGGATTTCAAAGCTGATCGGGGCGCTCAATCCCGAGACGCTCCGTCGGCTGTTGGAGGCCAGCGCCGACGGAGCGGAGCGCCGGCAATTCGTGCTCAATGCTTCGCAGATCTTGGCCGCCGATGCAGTCATGGAAGTGGTGGAAGCCGCGGCGCAGGCTTCTGACCAGACGATCTCGCACAACCTGCTTCGATTGCTGCACAAGCTGGCCCATCATGCGGAGCAAGGGCGGCCGGACATTCGGGCAGAAGCCGATGGTGCGCTGCGGAAGAACGTGGCGCGGTTGATCGGCGACTGGGGGCTGGAAGATCCCAATCCCTCGGAGTACAACGCCATCCTCGAAGGCATGGTGCAGCGCGCGTCTGCGGAGTTTTCGCTGATCAATCTTCAGGTTGGCTGCGATCCCGAGGTCATGATCAAGATGGCGCTCGAGCTGGAGTGCGTAGGTCCGCCAGTGTTTGCCGCCATCGAGGAGCTGCTGTCTCGTCGCGAGCTGGTTCGCATCGCCAGTTACCTCCAGAGCGGGCCCAAGACCTCAGCGAGCGACACAATCTGGCGCTACCTGGCTACTCCGGAGCGACTCGAACTGGAGCTGGTGGCCACACCCCTGGACCAGGAAGCAGTGGCAATCCTGGTTGAACGGATCGGGAGTGACGCGGCCGGCTCGCTCCTGGACCGTCTCGCCACGGCGCCTGACCGCTCGACCAGAGCGACGGTAATGAAGCAGCTCCTTGCCTTGGGGCCCGCCGTGGGCAGGCTCGCGGTGATGCGGCTGCCCGATGTGCCCTGGTATGTCCAACGCAACATTCTACTCCTGCTGGGCCGATTGGGAACCTGGCCGGAGGGCTTTTCGCCGGTGCCATATGCCTCGAGTCCGGATGCCCGGATTCGCCGGGAGGCGCTCAAGTTGATGCTCGATTCGCCCGAGCATCAGGTGGATGCGCTCACCAAAGCCCTGGCCGATGCGGATGACGGCATCGTAAAGCTCGGCCTCTCGGCAGCGTTGGAGCCATGTCCCCCGAAGCTACTGCCGCAGCTCCGGCAGATCGCAGCCGACCCGAAACGCCCCTCCGATACGCGGGTCCTCGCCATTCGAATCATCGCCCGCAGCGGAACGCCCGCCGCGCTCGCCCTCCTCTGCGACGTGACGATGCACCGGCGGCGCTGGCTGTGGCGGCGTCTCGCTCCCAAATCGCCTGAGCTGCTGGCGGCGCTCTCCGGGCTCGCCACCTACTGGCGGAACGATCCTGCAGCTGGTGATGCGCTGGCCCGCGCTCTCCAGCACTCCGATCCCGACATCCGAGCTGCCGCTACCGGCCGATGACTGATCCGGTCCGGTTCCTGGCCGCCTTTTCCCAGGCCCTCTCCACGGTGGGCTTGTATGGGGACGACCACCCGGCCACCGCGCGGGCGATGAGCCTGGCCTTCGAGCGGCTGCAGGAGCTCCAATCTTCCCGGGCTCACCTGCAGTTCACCTTTCTCGCGGGTGAGGTGCTCTACGGCTCGGAGACGGTCCCAGAGCTGGAAGGCTGGGAGTGGTCGACCCGATTGATCAAAGCCGGGATCGAACGCCTCGAATTCACCGATGCAGTCACCCAGGAGCAGCTCGAGCGCTTCCTGGCCCAGCTTGCGATACGGTTGGGAATCCGGAGTGGCTCGAGCACTGATCTGTGGCAGATGGGGGAGTCGGGCATCAAGTTCGGACTGGTCATGCTAGGGAGCGGCCGAGCCCGTCCAGTTGAAGCTCAGCTGCCGGTGGTGACCCTGAGCTATAGTCTGGTGGAGGAAAAGGAAACAGTCGATTGGCTCCACCAGGAGGTTCAGGGAGGAGCCAGGCTCCCAATCGTGGAAGCCGATGCCGTCGTGCGCTCGCTTTCCATTGCCATGCATGCCGAGCAGGCCATGGTGCTCCCTCTGCTGGAGTTGAAGGAATTCGACCAGTACACCACCACTCACTCGATGAACGTAGCCGTGTTGGCGATGGCTCTCGCGGAGTTCCTGGAGTTAGGGGGAGCCACCGTGCGCGCCCTCGGAGTGGCCGGGTTGCTTCACGATCTGGGAAAGGTGTGTATCCCGAGAGATATCCTGATAAAGCCGGGCAAACTCACCGACGCCGAGCGGGGCGTGGTGCGTGAACACCCGGTGGTGGGCGCCCGGATGTTACTCGCCAGTCCCGATCCGATGGACCTGGCGGCCGTCGTTGCCTACGAACACCATATCATGCTGGACGGCGGGGGGTATCCGACGCTGCACGACACCCGTGGGGCGCAGTACGCCAGCCGTCTGGTCCACATCTGCGATGTCTATGACGCCTTGCGTACGAACCGGCCCTATCGCCAGGCCTGGGAATCCGAGCGAGCGATTGCCTTCATCGAGAGCCGCGCCGGAGTGGAGTTCGATCCCTCCATCGTCCGGTCGTTCATCGCCATGATGCGGAAATGGGACCGTCGGATTGCGATGGTGCCGGCCTGACTCCCTCGCGCACTTGACGCAGGTGCCGCACGATCAGCTCGCCGTGACCCCGGGCATTCTCGATAAACAACCGATTGGCATCATTGCCGCTGGCAATCACGCCGGCCAGGTAGCATCCGGGAATCGGGGTTGCCATCGTAGACTCGTCATGGGACGGCACGCCTGTCAGCGGGTCGACTGGTACGCCCAGCCGCTGCAGCAGGCTGGTATCGGCATGGTAGCCGGTCATGGCCAGCACCGCATCGGCCGGCAGCATCTCACTCCCGCCGGTCAGGTCAGACACCACCTCCACGTGCGTCGGAGTGATCCGGCGCAGCCGTGAGCGCCAGCGTGCTGCGATGCTCCCTTCCTTTACCCGGTTGACGATGTCGGGCAGAACCCAGGCTTTGACGGTCCGATCAAAGGCCTCGCC
>Ga0307409_100000096_pt1 | contig 32336 bp, 25 predicted proteins | sample 322Ometagenome_2_FD_203888 | JGI IMG/M metagenome (GOLD analysis project Ga0307409, IMG submission 203888) | Maize rhizosphere microbial communities from greenhouse at UC Davis, California, United States - 322HYB-O-2 | ecosystem: Host-associated > Plants > Roots > Rhizosphere > Soil | place... | reverse complement strand
ACCTCAACCCCATCGAGATGATGTGGAGCAAGGTGAAGGCCCTCCTTCGCAAGGCCCAAGCCCGTAACCACACAGATCTGCTTCTCGCCATCGCCTCCTCCCTGCGCTCTGTCACCCCTCAGGATGTCCTCGGTTGGTTTGCCGCCTGTGGCTATAGCTTCATTTGAAATGCTCTAGTGCGCTGTCTTTAAGATGAATCTTTCCCGTAGGCCGCGTTTCGAGCGTAGCGACAGTCCGCCACTTGCTCGCGCTCCGAACCGCGCCTGCAAGCAGGCTGCCTACTCTGAGAACGGAGTGCGGAACTTATTCTGAAGACAGCGCCAGGGTGTTTCGCCTGAACAGGACAACCCCTACACCACGCCTTCGCCGACTCCATCTCCGACGGCCACGACCGCCGGCAGCTCGACGATGAAGACCGCGCCCTCGCCCGCCTTGCTTTCACAACGCACGGTTCCGCCCATCGCCGTCAGCAATTGCTTCACGATGGCCAACCCCAGTCCCGACGATTGTTCGCCGCCGGTCGGACGCGCGCTCAAGCACACGTATTTTTGAAACAGCCGCGGCATCTCGTCCGGCTTGATGCCCGGCCCTTGGTCGCGCACCCGCAGCACAACCCGCCCCCGCAACGCAGGCTCCACGTCCACCGTGATCTCGCGATCAAACGGCGAATACTTCACCGCGTTGCCCACCAAGTTGTTGATCACCTGTTTGAGCGCCCCCCGATCCGCCAGCGCCGAAGGTGCCGTGCGTGCGAACTGCGTCGACAACCTGATGCGCTTGCGCTCGGCCACGGTCTGCATGACCGACAACGCTTCCTTCGTCTCCTCCATCACATCCACCGGCTCGATCTTTAAGCGGCGGCGGCCATTCTCCAGCGCCTGCACATCCAGCAGGTTTCGAATCATGTGAATCATCTGGTGGACCAGCACCATCATGCGATCCAACTGCTCGCGATTCCCCGGGTCGGCCTTCTCCGACAAGATCTCGATGTTCAGCATCAGCCCGTTCAACGGATTCCGCAGGTCGTGCGCGGCCATGTGGATCAAGCCGGTTTTCTCCTCGTTCAACTCCTCCAGCCTCCGCTGCGTCGCCTCCAACTCGCGCTGCACCCGCAGACGCTCGGCCAATGCGCGGCGCAGGGACCGGTTGTGCCATACCATGACGCCGATGAACACCCCCGCGACACCCACGACCCCGGCCACCCAGCGCATCACATAATCCCACCGCACGATCCGCACGTAATCCACGCCCACCCAAGGCCCGACGATCTCCTGGCGATCCTTGCTGCTCAACGACGCCACGCCCTTGTCGAGAATGTCGCGCAACACCGGCAGATCCTTCCGCACCGCATAACGCAGGTCGAACAGGTAAGGCATCACGCCGGCGATCTTCAGATTTTCCAGCCCGAGCGATTTGATGATGTAGTTGGCATTGGCGATATTCGTCATCGCCACGTCGGCCCGGCCCGAGGCGACGGCAAGAAACGCCTCGTTCATCGACTTCACCATGACCCGCTCGATCTCCGGATGATCACGCGCGAGCGCCAGCGATCCCACATAGCCCTCGGCCAGCGCAACGCGCCGACCCTTGAGTTGATCGAGCGAAATCAGCGCCGGCGAATCCTGCCGTGCCACCATCGCCATCGGAAAAGAGTTATACGGACGCGTGAACACGAAATCATTTTCACGTCCGGCCTCCTGAGCCGTGCTCACCAAAAATTGCGATGACCCCGCCTTCGCCCCCGCGTAAGCCTCCGGCCAGGAGCGCGAGTGCACGGGCTTGAAAACCAGCCCCACCCGCTTTTCCAGCAATTGAAGAAACTCACGGTCGATTCCCGCGAACTCTCCTTGCGAATCATGATAGCTGAACGGCCCCCAACCGGGATCATAGCCAAAATAAACCACCGGATTATCCCGAACCCACGCCCGCTCCGCTTCGGTCAATTCGATGGGCACGCCCGCTCCCTGCAGGATGGTCGAGGCAAGGACCACGCCGACCCAGATTAAGAGAAGCTGGAAAATTCCTCTCATGACTCCCGGTGACCCAGCCACCCTGCACCTGTATCCCCCTCAGCACAAGGACCGTATATCGACCGACGCGGCCCCGGCCGCATCGACGCCCGGCCATGCCGCAGGCTTGGGGTCTTCAATTTAGCGGCCCAGACCCCAAACCAGTCGGATTGAATCACCCGACATTCCCCTCGCGCGCACGGTTGCCAGTGGCCACATTGCAAACACCGCGCAGCCTCATCCACCCCATGAGCTCCCCCCGCTACATTCTCGCGCTCGATCAGGGCACCACGTCGTCACGGGCGATTGTTTTCAACCATGCCGGCGAGATCGTCTCCGTCGCGCAGAAGGAATTTCCCCAATATTACCCGCAGCCGGGCTGGGTCGAACATGACCCGATGGAGCTTTGGTCCAGCCAGAACGCCACCATCGCCGAGGCCCTCGCCCGCGCCAATCTCTCCAGCGGCTCCATCGCCGCCGTCGGCATCACCAACCAACGCGAAACCACCGTCGTGTGGGACCGCGATACCGGCCGTCCCGTCTGCAACGCGATCGTATGGCAGGATCGCCGCACCGCGGCCTATTGCGCCCAACTCAAAGCCCTCGGCGCCGAGCCAATGGTCTCCGCCAAAACCGGCCTGCGTCTCGATCCGTATTTTTCCGCCACCAAGCTGCGCTGGATTCTTGAAAATGTCCCCGGTGCCCGTGCGCGCGCCGAGGCCGGCCAACTTCTTTTCGGCACGGTGGACACCTGGCTTCTGTGGCAGCTCACCGGCCGCAAGGTCCACGCCACCGATCTCACCAACGCCTCGCGCACCCTCCTCTGCAACCTCCGCACCGGCGACTGGGACGACGAGTTGTTGAAACTTTTCTCCATCCCGCGTGCGATGCTGCCGGAGATCCGCTCGTGCTCGGAGATCCACGGCCACGTTGACCACCATCTCTACCCGGCGGGTGCGCCGATCGCGGGCATCGCCGGCGACCAACAAGCCGCGCTCTTCGGCCAGGCATGCTGGGCGCCCGGCATGGTCAAAAACACTTACGGCACCGGTTGCTTCACGTTGATGCACACCGGCGAAACTCCCGTCGTATCGCGCAATAATCTGCTCACGACCGTCGCCTGGCGCATCGGCGGCAAAACCGACTACGCGCTCGAAGGCTCCGTCTTCATCGGCGGCGCGACCATCCAGTGGTTGCGCGACGAGTTGCAACTCGTGAAAGACGCCGCCGAACTCGACCGCCTCGCCGCCTCCGTGCCCGACGCCGGCGGCCTGTTCCTCGTGCCCGCCTTCTCCGGACTCGGAGCGCCGCACTGGGACCCGTATGCGCGCGGCACGATGGTCGGCATCACCCGCGGCACCCATCGCGCCCACCTCTGCCGCGCCGCGCTTGAAGCCATCGCCTTCCAAACCGCCGACCTGATCGCATGCATGGAAAAGGACAGCGGCCTCCCGCTCAAAGAACTGCGCGTGGACGGCGGCGCGTCGCGAAGCAACCCGCTGCTCCAGTTCCAAGCCGACCTGCTTGATGCCGAGGTCATCCGCCCGAAATGCATCGAAACCACCGCCCTCGGCGCCGCCTGCCTTGCCGGTTTGGCCACGGGCTTCTGGGCCAGTCGCGACGAGATCGCCCGTAACTGGTCTGTAGATACGTCCTTCCGTCCAATCCGTCCGCGCTCCGAAATCGCCGCCCTCCGAACAGGCTGGGATCGCGCCTTGGAAAGGGCGAAAAATTGGGAGCAACCGGCCTGACTCAAAACCAGCTCGATGTCCGCGCATTTATTTGCGCCGGCTGCCTATTTTAGGAGCCACAAATCCATGCATTTGTGATCTCCTGCCCGCGTATGCCCCATATTACTCCGGAAGTTATCGGCGCGAAGCTCATCCTTCGCGGTATCCACCTCGACCTCACTGACGCGATGAAGGCAATCATCCACGAAAAAATCGGCCGGCTTCTGCGCCATGAACCGCGCATTGACCGCATCCGCCTTGATGTGGAACTGGACAAGACCAAGACCTCCCAGGCCCATTTTATCGCCAAGGCGCACATCGAAATTTACGGCCCCGATCTCGTCGCCTCCGTGGATAGCGAAGACGCCTATAAATCCATCGACTTGCTCATCGACAAACTCGACGGCCTCCTCCGCAAGCGCCACAGCGAGCTCAAGGAAAAGCGCCACCACCCGCACGCCGTCGAACTCGGCGCGCCTCTACCTAAGACCGTCTGAACCCACGCAGGGCCCGTCCTGCGGTCCTCTCGTTTAACCAAATCCCGATCCCGCAAAAGATCGGGGTTTTTACTACTCGCAGTTTCTCCGTCACAATTCACTGGGCAACCTCCGCAGGATTGCTTTGTTGATACCCGTGCGACCCTTACGAATTCTTCTCGTCACCCCCGAAGTCGAACCGTTTGTAAAAGTAGGAGGTCTCGCCGATATGACGGGCGCCCTCCCCAAGGAACTGGCCGCCCTCGGCCATGATGTTCGGATTGTGTGCCCGGCCTACGGTTCCGTCAAAGTCCACGGCCCCCGCACCGCCCGCCCCGAGCCGCTCGGTGTCGACGTAGGCCACGAAGCCCATTGGGCGCGCACGTGGGAGACGACGCTGCCCGGCTCACAGGTGCCCGTGTATTTGCTGGAGCATGACGGCTTCTTTGCCCGCCCCGACGTATACTCCGGCCCGTGGGGTTCGCACGGCGACAACGACCTGCGCTTCGCCTTCCTCTCGCGCGGCGCCCTCGCCCTCTGCCAGCAGCTCGACTGGATTCCCGACGTGGTTCACGGCCACGATTGGACGACCGGCCTGCTGCCCGTTTATCTGAACACCACGCTCAAGGACACCCCGCTCGGTCGCATCGCCTCGGTGTTCACCATTCACAACCTCGAGCACCAGGGCTATGCCGACCGCCGCGTGCTCGACTTCGCCCGCCTGCCCTTCTCCGAATTTCGGGCCGACAGCATCGAGTCCACCGGCGCGGTCAACATGATGAAGGCCGGCCTCTACCACTCGACCAAGCTCACCACGGTCAGCCCCACCTATGCCGAAGAAGTCAAAACGGCCGCCGGCGGCTGGGGTCTCGATCACGTGCTTCGCTTTCGCGCCGGCGATCTGGTCGGCATCCTCAACGGCATCGACACCGCCGTGTGGAACCCCGCGACCGACAAGTATCTTCCCGCCAACTACACGTCCGCCAATCTCGCGGGCAAGGCAGCCTGCAAAGCCGCGCTGCAAAAACGTCTCGGCCTCGCGCCCGACCCGCACATCGCCGTGTTTGGGGCGGTGGCCCGCATGGCCAGCCAGAAGGGCCTCGACCTGCTCGCCGAGGCGCTCCCGCACATCGTCGGCCGCATGCACGTGCAGTTTGCCATCCTCGGCTCGGGTGATCCCGGGCTGGAGCACGCCTTCCGCTGGATCGCCGCCCAGTATCCCGGCAAGGTCGGTGTTTATATCGGTTACGACAACGAACTGTCCCACCTCATCCAAGGCGGCAGCGATTGTTTCGTGATGCCTAGCCGCAGCGAGCCCTGCGGCCTCACGCAAATGTATGCGATGCGCTACGGCACCGTGCCGCTCGTCCGCGCCACCGGCGGTCTCATCGACACGGTCGAGCAATACGTGGAAGGCACGGTCAAGGGCACCGGTTTTCTCTTCGCAGACGCCACCGCCCCCGCGCTCTACAACACCGTGGGCTGGGCCTGCGCCACCTATTATGATCGCGCCCTGGAATTTGCCCGCCTCCGCGCCAACGGCATGGCCAAGGACTTTAGCTGGAAGGCGAGCGCCGAGCGCTACGTTGAACTCTACCGCTGGGCCGCAGAGCAGCGCACCGGCGAAAAAATCTCCTGAGGTTTTCGGGTAGGGACGCCTCTCCGAGGCGTCCGGTTGACCTTAAGCTCGCGAAAAGACCGCTCGACCGCGGACGGCTCGGAGAGCCGTCCCTACCTTAGGCCACCTTCAGTCCACCCGATCACTTGATCGGCGAACGCAGTTCGACCGGCGCAACCTTCGCCCGCAGGCGCAGGTTCAACATTTCCACACCGAACGCGAAGGCCATCGAGAAGTAGATATAGCCCTTCGGGATATGCTGCCCGAGCGATTCACCGACCAGCGTCACACCGATCAGGATAAGGAAGGACAGCGCCAGCATCTTCAGTGTCGGGTGATGGTTCACGAAGTCGCTGATGGCTCCGGCGAACACCAACATCACACCCAGGGCGATAATCACGGCGGCGATCATGACTCCGATATTGTTGGCCATGCCGACGGCGGTGATCACGGAATCGAGCGAGAAGACGATATCGAGCAGCAGGATCTGCACGATCACACCGGCGAACTTGGTGCTGCCCTTGACCGGGTTCGCGTGGCCTTCCTCGCCCTCAAGCTTTTCGTGGATTTCCACCACGCTCTTTCCGATCAGGAACAAACCGCCGACCAGCAGGATGAGGTCCTTGCCCGAGATGCCCTCGTTCATGATCGGCAAGGTGAACAGGTCCGTGGTGAGTTTCATCAGCCACGTGATGCTGCACAGAAGCAGAACGCGGGTGATAAGCGCGAGCGAGAGACCGAGTTTGCGAGCTTTGGGCTGCTCGTCCTTGGGCAGTTTGCCGGCCAGGATCGAGATGAAGATGATGTTGTCGATGCCGAGCACGATCTCGAGCACGGTCAACGTGAGCAGTGATATCCAAATTTGCGGATCAAGAAGCCATTCCATAGTGCGCCGAGAAAGCCGGGCCTGCCGCTCACCGTCAATCCGCCATCACTTACAAATCACGGTCGCTTTTCCCGGGCGGATCACACCTTTACCCAATAAATTCCGAGGCGCACCCATAGCGGAATCAGAAAAATCCCCAACACCGTCGTGCCAATCACGACTTGGACCGCGGTCAGCGGACGCCCTCCATAATGCTTCGCGATCACCAAGGGAAGAATGCCCGCCGGCATCGCCGCCTGCACGATGATCACGCGCTTCAAGTCGTCCGGACAGGGAAGAAACTTCGCCAGCAACAAGAACAGCACCGGCAACACGCCGAGCCGGATCAGGCTGGAAGACAATGTCACGCGCGCATCGAACAACTCGCGAGGCCGGCTGAAAAACTCCATGAGCGTCGCCCCGATCAGCAAAAGACCGAGCGGAATCGCGCACGCCGCGCTCAGATGAATGACGTTGGTCGCCACCGCCGGTATGAAACGCCCGAGATCTAGCATGTTGCCCGCCACGGCGGCGATGAGCGCAAAGACCGGAGCATTCACCAGCTTGTGCCAGCCCTCGCGCAGCGAAAGTCCCGCCAGCATGAGAATTCCCACCGTCCAGATCGCCGCCTCGCAGCCGACGTTGTGCACCAACAACACGCCCAGGCTTTCACTGCCGAAGAGCGCCGCCATCAGCGGCAGCGCGATGTAGCCGTAATTGTAGATGCCCGTCGAAAAGGCGAAGGTCCTCAATCCCTCGCCTTGCGTAAGCCCGATGCCACGGCCCGCGTAATAGGCGGTATAAATACCCAGTGCGATGGTCACAAATCCAACCAAGGGCGCGAGCAAGAGATTACCCGGCTGGCGAAGCGCGGCGTTGCCTAGGACATTCTCAAAAATGAGACACGGGTAGAGAAAATTAACGACGAGTTTGAGCAGGCTTGCATCCGCCTCGGCCGTGAGCCACCGCACGCGCCGCATGGCCGCGCCGATGCCGATCAGCACGAAGACCGGAAGAATGAGCAGCAAAAGCTCTGCGTATGAAGGCAGGTGCGACATGTTACGCGACCGCAACTCCGGCCATCGCACGACCCGCCGTCCAGCCGGTCGTCCACGCGGCTTGAAAATTAAACCCGCCCGTCACGCCATCGATGTCGAGCACCTCGCCGGCGAAATGCAGACCGGGACACACGCGGCTTTCCATGGTTTTGAAATTCACCTCGCTCAATTTTACGCCACCACAAGTCACAAACTCGTCCTTGTTGAGGCTCTTGCCTTCAACCTGAAACTCGGCCGCGGCGACCTGGCCGGCGAGCACCTGTAATGAAGTGTTCGATACGGAGGTCCACACCGTCTCCGGCGTGATGCCGGCGGCGATGATCAATCGTTCCCAGAGGCGCGCGGGCAATGCGAAGGGATTCCACGTGGCGATCTGCTTTTTGAGATTCGCCTGGCGGGCGGCGACAAGTGTTTCCAACGCCTGCGGCACGGTGCGACCCTCGGCCCACGAGACGACCAGCGTGAACTTGTAGTCGCGCTGCGCGAGCTCGCGCGCGCCCCAGGCGGAGAGTTTCAAAATGGCCGGACCGCTCATGCCCCAGTGGGTGATGAGGAGTCCGCCGGAGTCCTTGAGCTTGGTTCCTTGCACGGCGGTGCCGGCGGCGGGCACCGACAAACCCTCGAGTCCGCGAATGCGGGCGTCGTCGATGTGGAACGTGAACAGCGAAGGCACCGGCGTCTCGATGGTGTGCCCCAACTTCGCGGCGATGATCTGGCCGGCGGAACCCTTGTTGCCGCCCGTCGCAATGAGCACGCGGTCGAAGTCGGCCACCGAATTGTCGGTGAACTCGACCTGAAACGCATCGCCGACGGGTTCGACGCGGCGCACGCCCATCGACATGAACACCTTCACGCCGGCCTGATCCGCCGCGCGTCGGAGGCAATCAACGATGGTGCCCGAATCATCCGTGATCGGAAACATGCGTCCATCGCTTTCGGTTTTGAGTTCAACCCCGCGCGCGGCGAACCAGGCGATGGTGTCACGCGGACCGAAACGATTGAACGGCCCCATCAACTCGCGTCCGCCACGCGGGTAACGTTTCACCAACTCGCGCGGCTCCGGACAGGCGTGGGTGACATTGCAGCGACCGCCGCCGGAAATCCGGACCTTGGCCAGCGGATGCGCCGTCGCCTCGTAAAGAACCACGCGCGCGGCCGGATTGGCCTCGGCGCAGGCGATGGCCGCAAAAAATCCCGCGGCGCCGCCGCCGATCACAATCACGCGAGGTGCTGCTGTCATGGACATGCGGCGCAGCGTGGGCGCACCGCGCCGGTTGTCGAAAACGAAAAACCGCCGTCGCGATAAACGCCGACGGCGGTCAAGAGACTTGAATGTGAATCAGGCGCTTAGCCGTAACCATTCAGTCGAAGGCGGAGTAGCGGGGTAAGATGGCGAGCAGATTTCAGAGGCGAACGACCAAGGAATACCCAGAGGGTATTTCGCCGGAAGAGAGCCACTGAAAGGTGCCGCTAAATTACCTCGATGCGACCCTCTCGACTGAAGGGTTACGGCTTATTCGCGCAACGACTTCGGGATCATTCCTCAGCGTCGGGCTTCTTCTTTTTCTTGCCCTCCTTCGGGCCCTTTTCGCCGCCGGGACCATCGCCCCTTTCCTTGCGAAATTCTTCGGCCTTTTCGCGCTGTTCGGGGGTCAAAACAGCGTCAACCTTGGCCTTGGTGGCCTCGTGAATCTTCTTTCTTTCGGCCATCTTGTCTTCTTTGGAGAGGCTTTCGTCCTCCCTGAGTTTCTCAAGCTGGGCGCGGGCGTCTTCATGAATCTTCTTAATCTGGGCAGCCTGCTCATCGGTGAGCCCCAGCTTTTCCTTCATCATCTTGCCGGGATCGCCCTTGGGACCGTGCTCTTTCTTGGGGGGAGGCGGCGCATCTTCGGCGCGGATGGAGGGGAGTGCAAAGCCGAGAGCGAGAACGCAAACGGCAAGGATGTATTTACTAGTGCTTTTCATGATGGGTTGAACTTTGAATAATCCGATAACATCCAGCATGACGCCACCGCCCCGCGGACGTTACATGGGTTTATTCATGACTCTCGTCCAGCTCACCGCCCTCGCCGCACCCGTGGTCGATGCCACGCAAAAAAAGCTTCCGGCCGCATTGCGTGAGTTCACCACGGCCATCCCCGTTCACTTCGAAGACGTGCCCGGACAAGACCTGCTCGATGAGGGTTTTGAGGACGACATTCTAGGATTGTTCACCGGCTCGGCCCACGGAGCCGAATTGCGCGAAGATCAACCCATGCCGGCGCAGATCATCCTGTTTCTCGAAAATATCTGGGACTTCGCCGAGGGCGATCGACAGGTGTTTTGCGATGAAGTCCGCATCACCTACCTGCACGAGCTTGGCCATTACTTCGGCTGGGACGAAGACGATCTGGTCCAACGCGAACTCGACTGAAGCGCCGCTGCATGAAGCCCCATCTGGAACAGTCATCACTCCACGCTTTCCATGCAGGCCCAACTCCCGCATATGTTCACCACTCTTATTTAGAATGAAAAAACTTCTCTCGCTCCTCATCGTGCTCGCGAGCGTCGCGTCGCTTAAGGCGGACGCCACTCAAGATCGCTTCAACTTCATCGCCCGCGTCGAAACCTGCGAAGCGATTCTTCGTGAGTTCCAGGAAGACCCCAACCGCGCCATCCCGGCCGAAGTCCTGCAACGCGCCAAGGCCATCGTCATCACCACTCAGGTAAAGGTCAGCTTTGGCATTGGTTTGAAGGAAGGCTACGGCACCATCCTCGTCAAAAAACCCAACGGTTCCTGGAGCATTCCCGTGGTGGTTCGCGCCGGTGAGGCCAGCCTCGGCCTTCAGTTGGGCGGTTCGAGCGCCGAAACGATCTACGTGATGATGAACGAGGAGACCCCTCGCCAGCTCTTCGAAGGACGCTTCAACATCGGTGTCGATGCCGCCGCGGTGGCCGGCCCTCATGCCTCCGAGATCGAGAAATCCAACCAAGCGCTGCTGAGCGTTCCCGTGCTCGTTTATTCCAACAAAAAGGGCCTCTTCGCCGGTGCCGCCGTGAAGAGCGGCTACATCACCCGCAGCGACTCGGTCAACCGCGCCTTCTACGCCCGCGACTACGACCTGCCCGAGCTGCTCTACGGCAACTTCGTGAACCCCATTCCTTCCTATGTGAAGCCACTGGTGGATTACGTCACGAGCCTCTCGCCGTAACCAAGGCGTCCACGTCATCTTCAGAGCGCAGGCCAAAAGCCTGCGCTCTTTTTTTACTGCAACCACGTCAACGCGGGCCGGTAAACGGACACCGAAAGCTCCGCCGCACCGGCCCATTCGCATTTGCCGGTGCGCTCGTCGCCATCGAGAAAAGCCACGAATGCCAGCAGCGGTCCGCCCTCGGGCGAAATCCAAAACTTCACGATATCAAGCGCCGGCAACGTCTTGCGTCCGACGATCTCCACGAGCGGGAAATCAACCAACCCGTTGAACGCGCGATAAACCACTTCGGTGCACACGAGTTTGTCGGCGCTGAAAAAATCGAAGTCGAAATCGTAAGGCTTGCCGACATGGCTGAAGGCTCGCGCGATCACCTCGCGTTTTTGCAACGGCGTGAGTTGCGGCCGCAGCACCGCGACCGAATCCGCCTCGCCGATCGAGTGTTCCACCGAGGAAAACACCACGCCTTCGCTGACCGCCTCGATGATCGCATAGGCGTGGCCGCTCGCGTCACCCGTTTCGTATTTGGCCATGTGGCGCAGGATGCGCACGTCTTTGTCCAGCCCCTCCGCCTTCAACTGCTCCGGCGTGCCCACGTAGAGCGCCGAGTGCGGCCAGTAGCCCGGAAGAAACGCATTGGACAGATACCAATTGCGCCGTTCGATCAGGATGTCGCCCGGCTGTAAGAGCGGACGCAACCGCTCCATCAGCTCAGGCGTGATGAGAGACTTCCCATGGCGCGGCTGGCGGATCTTGGTGTCGCCGATGAGCGTCGAAACCGCCGAACTCGCCCGGTAATAGCCACCTTTTGTCGCGCCGCTCACGTCGGCGAACGCCGTGCCGACTTTGTAGGCAAACAATTCGCCCGACAGTGCCGCCGTGTTCTTTGCCGCGAGCTGGATCGACGCATGAAACGTCTCATAGGGCTCGCCCGCCGTCTGTCCCTCGGCCGCCCAGCGCGGCAATGTCGCCAGATAGTTTTTCCAGCCCGTCTCCAGCCAACGGCGGTGCTCCGCGTTCGCGAGATTGGCGCGGATCAGGTTATACGTGCCCGGCTGCAAATTCCAACGCGGCTCGGCCTCGTTGAGCTTTTTGATCGCCATATCCTGTCCGTCGAATGCGCGCACAAAACGGGCCGAATAATCGTAGAGCACCGCCGCCGCCGTGTAATGCAGCAGAAGCGCGCGCAATCGCGCCGGTTCCGGCTTCACGTCGGGATTGCGTTGGTATTTCCACACGGTGCGCAGCAAGGCCGCGCGATAGCTGGTGAACGTCACCAGCATCCGGCGGATTTCGTCATCATCCGCCTGGGTGTAGTAACTACGGCGCCCCGCCTGCAGGTCGGCATCGAACGCACGGAAAGATTTCTCCAGTGCGTCCAAGCCATCGATGACGGCCACAAGTGCACGCTCATCGCCTTCCATCTGCTCCGCCAATTGCACGGCGGACAACGACGTCAACTCGGGCGCATCCGCGCGCAAGAACTCCGTCGGACGATCTCGCAGCAACCACGCGCCAAACCAGAGGACGAGCGCAAGACTGGTCGCACCCACCGTGATATTGAGCCACATCGGCGGACGATACCGCGTTCCCGCCACCACGGTCGTCGGCTCCGAAGGCACAATCGCGCGGAACTCCGTCGCAAGCTCGCCCAGTTCGCGCACCACCGCGGCCTGCGAGGCGCGCAGCTCCGCGCGACGTTGGGGGCGAACCAGCAAACGCGCCTGGGCGAGGAGCAACGGGAATAGTTTTTTCCAGCGGCGCGCGTTATCCAGCGCGAGCAGTGCGCTCACCGGCATGAGCGCGAGCCATGTCACCACCACCCACGTGACGAAATAGTCGCTCAGCCACCACGCAGTGAGTCCATACCAGGCGCCATACACCGGCAGCCCCAGCAGCAAGCGACTGAGCGCGAGCGTCATCTTGCCCGGCGAAGGTATCCACGTGCTCACCACGCGCACGATCAGGTAAGGCACGATGTGCGTGAGCAGCCCGAAGAAGCCCAGCACCGTGCCGGTCGTGAGCTTGAGAAGCGTGAGCGCCAATGAGCCCAACAACCGCCCGCCACGCAGCGCGAGTTCGGCCTCATCCGCCGGCACGCCGGCGGCCTGCAGAGCCTCCGAATGCGCGCGCACGCGGGCGGCGGCGGCTTCGGCGCGCGGGCGATCCGTGCGGTGAAAATAATTGATCGCATCTACCGCCGCCTGCTGGCGGCGCAAACCGTCCAAGGCATCGCGCCGCTTGAAACCCGCCGTCGGCAGCAGCGCCTCCAATTGCTCAAGCAAGGGTTGCCACGCCACCTCGTCGAGATGGAGCACCACGGATTTGAGCCGGGTGTTAAGCTCCGCCGTGAGCGTGCGCATGGCGAGGTGTTCGTCGCCACCGTTCCGGGCCAGCCACTCGGCGACATCGACGGGCGCGCCGACCTTGATCCAGACCGCGCTCCGGAAACGCTCTTTCTGCTCATAGTGCAGACCGACCGGGATGACCTTCAGTCTCGTCGCGCCGGCGGCGAGCGCTTGAAACGCAAGCCGCGCCGCGCCCGAACGCACCAGCGAAAGTTGGTGGTCATCGTGGCTTTTGCCCTCGGGGAAAATGCCCATCGCATGGCCCGCCGCGATTTGTTGGGCCGCGGCGGCGAGCGACTCATGGTTGCGCTTCACCAAGGCGCGGTCGTCGGTGCCCCGATAGGCCGGCACCATGCCGAGTGCGCGTAAGAGTTTTCCCGCGAGTGGAATGTCGAAGAGCGGCGCCTTGGCCATCAACCGCACCGGACGACGGGCGGCGATGCCGAGCAGCACGGGATCGATGAGCGAATTGGGATGGTTCGCCGCCAGCAAAATAGGACCGGACTGCGGGATGTTGTCCGCCCCGGTGACCTCGATGCGCGGATAATAAAACTTCACCAGCGCACGCACGAAGCGGCGCGCGAAAGACCCGGAGAATTCGGAAAAGGCCATTTTGGGAAATTAAACTGAGCGCAAATACGCGACCAACTCGGCGATCACCGCATCGGTCACGCACTGCTGCGCGTCGTTGCGCTTCATGCCGGGACACACCACGCGCCCGGTGACCGTGTGCCAGCGCCGCGCAGTGACGCGACGGGCGATCGCCCAATACGCGAACGGTTCATCGACGCCGTGCTCGGGCGAAGGTTCGGCGTAGCCCGTGGTGGCGACCGCCACGTCGGCGGCAAAGAGCCGAACCGCGCCGCGCGCCATCTGCGCAGCCACGTCGGAGGACACGGCGTTCACCTTGGCGGCGGGCGCTCGCTTCACGCCGAGGTGGCGCACTTTCTGATCGAGCGTGTAGGCGGTGAGTCCGCCGAGAAAAAAGCCCGACGCGCCGGACACAGCAGTGATCGCGGACTGGACTCGCCCGCCCGTCATGCTCTCGGCAACGGCCAGCGTGAGCGTCCGATGCTCCAGTAGCGGGGAGCGTAAGCGACCCGTTCCGATCCCGGGTCGCTCACGCTCCCCGCTACGGACGGAGTCCCGAAATTCCGGCTCGCGCAGGCAGAGGGTTTTCAATTCGTGCGCGGCGGAGACAGCCATGGCGCGGGAGCCTACTTGACCCGGACCACACGGCGAGCTTTCGCAATGCGCTTTCGCAAACGCCAGCGATGGCTCTTGGCCACGATGTAGCCGACGCAGCGTTTCGCGCCGCAAAGACACGGGTGTTGTTTCCAATCCTCCACATCGAAGCCGTAGTCGAAGGTCAGCTCCTCGCCCTTGGCGATGTCGCGACGCGCGGTGATCCAGATGTGCCCGCGCACGTTTTCGCTTTCGCAGTTTGGCTCGCAGGAGTGGTTGATGAGCCGGGCGGTGTTCCACGCCATGCTACCGTCGAGATCGTGGCGCTTGTTGATCTCGAAAATGTAAACACAACCGTCTCCACCGCTGGCCGCACGGGCGGCGCGGGCAGAATCGCGGCGATCTGATTCGGCCTTGGTGATGCGCTCGCCCTGATACTCGATGATGCGCGTGCCGGACGGGATGTCCTTGCTCGCGATGACTCCGCGCCCGTGGATCACGGAGCGGCGGATCTTCGCCCACGGCGACGTGGTCGCGCGGCGGCGCGGGGCTTTGACAGCCGAACCGGGGGCAGGCGTTTTTTTGACGGACGGAGCGGGCTTGCTCATGTGTGCAACTCAAGTCCCACCGGACAATGATCGCTGCCCATGACCTCGGGCGAAATCCACGCGCGCTTGAAACGCGGCGCGAGCGAGGCGGATGCCAGGAAGTAGTCGATGCGCCACCCGATGTTCCGCTGACGGGCGCCGGCGCGGTAGGTCCACCACGAGTAATGGCCCGGGCCTTTTTCGAAGTGGCGGAACGTGTCGATAAAACCCGCGTTGAGAAACGCGCGAAAGCCCTCGCGCTCCTCGTCACTGAAGCCGGGGTTGCCCACGTTTTCCTTGGGGCGGGCGAGATCGATGGGTTCATGCGCGACGTTGAGGTCGCCGCACACGATCACCGGCTTGGCTTTTTCGCGCGTCTTCAAGTAGGCGAGGAAATCGCGGTCCCACGACTGGCGATATGGCAGGCGCACGAGTTCATGCTGGGCGTTGGGCACGTAGACGTTGACCAGATAATAGTCGGCAAACTCCACCGTGATGACGCGCCCCTCTTGGTCGTGGGCCGCGGAACCGATGCCATAGAAAACATTGATCGGTGGGTGGCGGGTGAAAACGGCCGTGCCGCTATAGCCCTTCTTCACGGCGGCGTTCCAGTAGGCTGTGTAGCCGGCGGGCCAGGTCACATGCTGGACATCGCCCGGGTGGCACTTGGTTTCCTGCAGACAAATCACATCGGGGCCGTTCACGCCGAGGTGGTCCTCAAGAAAACCTTTTTGCAGCACGGCGCGGAGGCCATTCACGTTCCAGGAGACGAGTTTCATGAATTGCGTAACCTCCACGGTCTGTCACGAGGTTTCAACCCTGAGGTTGCCAGAGGGCGTTGGATAAGGCCAATTTCGCCGTTCCATGTCCGTGTTTACACACCTCCCGCTCGGTCAACGCATCCCCGCCAGCCTTCACGGCGTCTCCGCGAGCCTGCCCACCATGCGGGATGTGATTGGCTACGAGGAAAAGAATCCCGAGATCACCCGCCACCTCACGTCGGGCTACCCGCGCTTCGTGGTGCACCCGTTTTCCAAACGCGCCGGCGCCCATCTTCTACGCACGCTCGGTCTCGAAGGTCACGCAATCTGGCTCACGTCGTCGATCCGCGCCGCCGAACAGCTCCGCGCCCACCTCGGCGAACCCGCCGCGCTCCTGCCAACCGAAGCCGCTCTCACCGGCGTGACGTTCCCCGAGGACGCCACGCTTTCGTCGCGCGCCAAAACATTCCTTCAGCACACGGGCATGTTCCTCTCCTCCCGCGAAGCCGAGGACTACTTGCTGCGTGTCGGCGAGCTCGCTGCAGACCAAGCCCAGGACGAAAAGGGCTTTGACGGTTACGCGCCCGCCAACGTGAAGGGTCACGTCGCCCGTTTTTATCAACACGCCGCCGCGACCGATGTGTTCCTCGCGACGAGCGGCATGAACGCCCTCGCCGCGGCCTTTCGCGTCGCCTCGGACCTGCAACGGCCAAAAGGTCGCACGCGCTGGCTCCAGCTCGGCTGGCTCTACCTGGATACCATCGCGATCCTGCAAAAATTCACCGACACGCCCGCCGAGGATTACCTGTTTCAAAGCGACGTCTTCGATCTGGCCGCGCTCAAAAAGCTTTTCGCCGAACAGGGCGATCGCATCGCAGGCCTCATTACCGAGGTGCCGACGAATCCGCTGATTCAAACGCCCGATCTTCCGGCCATCGCAGCGTTGTGCCGCGAACACGGCATCCTGCTGATCGTCGATCCAACCATCGCGTCGCCGCTCAATATCGATGTGCTCCCGCATGCCGATGTCGTGGCAAATTCCCTCACCAAATACACCGCCAGCGAGGGAGACGTTCTCCTCGGCGCCGTGATCGTAAATCCACAGAGTCCCTACGCCGCCGATTTCCGTGCCCGCCTGCCCGGTGCGTTGGAACCGGTTTACTCACGCGACGTGTCGCGGCTTGCCAGCCAGATCGGCGACACGCCCGCCCTGATGACGCAGATCAACCAGTCCGCGCCCGTCGTCGTGGAATTTCTGCAAAAGCATCCGCGTATCAAGGAACTCTACTGGTCGCACCACCCCGCCTCGCGAGAGAACTACCTGAAGATCGCCCGCAGTCCCGACGCGATCGGCAGCATGGTTTCCTTCGTGGTCGATATGCCGGTCGCGGAGTTTTACGACCGTCTGCGCATGGCGAAGGGACCGAGCTTCGGCATGAAGTGCTCGCTCATCTGTCCGTTCATCTACCTCGCGCACTACGACCTCGTGACCAGCGAAAGCGGACGCGCCACGCTGGCCGCCGCCGGACTGCATCCGGAGCTGTTGCGCTTGTCGATCGGTGCGGAGCCTGCCGAGGACATCATCGCCGCGCTCGCCGAGGCGCTGGCGTGAGTTGCGAAATCAGCGCATGAGCGCCGCCTCCTGCAAACTCGCGATCAAGGCCATCCCCAACGCCCCGCGCAACGCGGTGGCCGGCTGGCTCGGTGATGCATTGAAAGTGAAAGTCCACGCGCCCGCACTCGAAGGCCGCGCCAACGAAGAATTGTGCGAATTCATCGCCGCCGCCCTCGGCCTGCCCAAGCGCGCCGTGACCGTGGCCATGGGCGACAAATCCCGCCAAAAAGTCCTGCATATCGACGGCCTCACCCTCGACGAAGTCCGCGCCCGGCTCCAAAACAAAGTAACCTAATAGGTTACTTGTTGCCCCCGCTTCGTGAGCCGGACGAACCGCGCGATCAAAAGGACGGAAGCAATGGCCAAGCCCGCGGCGAGGCCGATCCAAATGCCGACCGCGCCCAGACTCGTGTGCAGGCCGAGCGCATAGCCACCCGGGATGGCCAGTAGCCAATACGCAACGAACGAGATCGCCGCGGGCACGCGCACATCTGTCAACCCACGCAACGCCCCGGAGCCGATCACTTGCGCCCCGTCGAACAATTGAAAAATCGCCGCCACCACCAATAGCTGCGCGGCCAATGCAATGGTTTCCGAGTCCTTCACAAAACCGGCCGCCAACGTCGTTCCACCGAACGCGAAACCGGTCGCCGACACGCTCATGACCACGCACGACATCACCAGCGCGCCGAATACGATGGAGCGCAGCCTGTCCGTGCGACCCTCGCCCACCGCCTTCCCCACGCGCATGCCGACCGCCATCGAAAGCCCGAGCGGGAACATAAACATGAAGCCCGCGCAACTAAGCGCGATCTGGTGCGCCGCCAACGCGTTCGCCCCGAGCCAGCCCATCATCAATGCGGCCATTATGAAGGCGCCTACTTCAAACATCAGCATAAATGCCGCCGGCACGCCGATGCGCAGCATCTCAAGAAAACGCGTGGCGCTGAGTTGCCTCAGCCAGGTCGTTGGCCAGGCGGCGCGGAAAGAGTCCGCGCGACTCATCCACGCGATGATCACCACCAGCGACACGACGCGGGAAACGAGCGTTGCCCAACCCGCTCCCGCCAGACCCAGCGCGGGCGCGCCCAGATGCCCATGGATAAAGATCCAGTTGAGGACCGCGTTGAGCACCACGCAACCGAGCATGATCGCCATCGGCACCCAGGGGCGTCCTAACGCCTCGGCAAATTGGCGAAACGCCTGGAAGACCAGCGCGGGCAACAACGACACCGCGATCAGCGCATAAAATGGCTTCGCCGCCGCCACGACTTCCGGTGGCTGACCAATGAAATCGAACCCCATCGACATCCCGAGCATCAACCCCAAGCAGGCAACACTCGCCAACACGGCCAGCACCACGCCGTGCTTAAGCCAGACGGCACCCGCCGAGTCGTTGCCCGCGCCGTGTTCTCGCGAAGCAAGCACCGCCACGGGCAACAGCAGTCCGATGCCGATCACGAAAAACACCGAAAACACCCCACTCGCAAAAGCCGACGCCGCCAGTGGCACGGTGCCGAGGCGTCCGATCATAACGCTATCGGTCACACCCATCAGCATCTGGCTCACCTGCCCGATGATGATCGGAAACGCGAGGGCCAGCGTGAGGCGGGCTTCTTTGACGTGAGGGTTCATGAGGGAGGGACGGAGCCAAAGGCCCGACGCCTGACGAGGCAATCGGACAGCACCCTCGAATCAGTCCCTCAGTTCACTACGAATAAGGACGATATCCTGCACGCCGGATGCCGCCGCCGTTGGCTCCGGGGCGGGCACGTGGATCGTGAAGCTCTGAGTAAGACCCGTCAGCACACGACCGGCGGGGTTATAGAAAGTGAGCGTAGCCGGATAGTCGCCGGGCGGGAGGCGGACGGCGCCGAAGCTGAGGTAACGCGGAAGATTGTCCCACGAGCGCACGTCGGCCTGGGTCTGGGTGGCTGCGCTGGTGATTTTGCTGAGCACGCCGATCGCGGCGAGTCCGAGCGCCACGTTGGCGCTGTCCTTGCTCCGGCCGTAGGCGGCCGTGCCGAGCGCGCCGACCAGCGCAACATCGCCGAGCGTTTCGGACCGCTGCTTGAACACGGCCTTGTTGCCGAGAATGTGATCCATCACTCGTCCGCCACGCGTGGTGGCCTGCCAGGAAATATCGTCGTAAGGCGGAAGCGGGATCTCGCGGCCGTCCACCGAAAGACGGGCGGACGCGACCGGGGAATCATCGACGATGAACTTGAGCAGCTCACCGTATTCGCCCGATGCATACTTCTTGGGACCGGGCCCGTATTCGGTGAAGATCAGCACGTTGGCGGAGGCGTCGTAGTCGGGCGGCGTGGCGCGCCCCTGGGCCAGCGCACTGGCGCGGGCGCGGGCAAGCGCGTCGGAACCGTCGCCGCCGAGTTTTTTGGAAACGAGGCCGTCGAGGTAATCGAGGAGCACCCAGTCGCCGGCGTAGGTTTTGTTCTCGGTGTCACTGTCGATGAAGAGACCGCTGCGGAAGAGGGCGCGGGCGTTGTCGGGTTCGCCGTCACGCCAGTAGAGGAGGCCGCGGTAATAGTTGCCCATGATGCGCTCGTAGGGTTCGCCGGCGAAGGGCTTGGTCTCCTCGCGGCCAAAGAGCTTGCGTGATTTCGCGGCTTCGTCGCTGGGCGCGAGCGCGGCGGCGGAGCGGGCGAGCGCATCGTCGAGCTTGGCCTTGGCTTCGTCGGCCTGGCCGCGCCGGAGCGCGGCGGCGGCGATGCGGTAGTCCCAGAGGGCTTTGTCGCGCTCGGGGGCGACGGCGAGGTTGGCGTTGCCGTCGACGACCGGGTCGCCCGTGTAGGGCACCACGATGCGTGGAGCGGTGGCGCAACCGGTAAAGGTGATCGCGAGGAGGACGGAGCTGAGAACGAGCGAAAAGGCGCGGAGCACGGAGAGAGGCTTGATGGGAAAATCAGGATTAAACAACGACGCCGCGCGTGTGAAGACACGGGCGGCGTCGGATACGGAGGTGTTTGATCAGGCGCTTATTCGGTCGTGAGGGTGATGTCTTCCATCAACGCGAGCGCGGTGGCCTCGGCGATGTCGCTCACCTCGAATTTGCTGGCAACGCGACCGGCAACCTTGTCTTTGCCAAGAACGTCAGTGGCGCTGGCTTGACCAATGATGGCGGAGTCGCCGAGGCGGATCGCGGTGGCCTGGATGTCGGGCACGCTTTGGTAGGTGTCGCCGGAGATGCCGGTGACTTTGAGCGTGCGACTGGAGACGAGGATTTCGACGACCACGTCGGCGACCTTGGCAAGGGCTTCGCGATCCTTGCGGGCGGCCTCATTCGTGGCGGTCGTGAAGTGATCGAGGGGTTTGTCGGCAAGGAGCGAGGCGGCGGTGCGCTGGTCGGCGAGCTTGGCGCCACCGGCCCGGAGCGGACGCCCGAAGAGGCGCTCGATGTCGCGCACGGTCTGGCGATCAACGAGCTTGGGGTTTTCCTTGTCTCTAAAGGTGTAGGTGTTCTCGGCGATGACCTTGGTGCCCTTGCCTTCGGCGCTGCCCTTGCCCGGCGTGTTCGCGGTGTCACCGGACGTGGTGTTGCCGATGTTCACATTAACCTGCGACTGCGGCGCGCCGGTGGAGGGCGGCGCGGGCTTGGGAGCGTTGGGATCGACCTCAAACGTGGACTTGGTTTCGCCGACGACACTTTCAGTGCGTTCTTTGCGACCGGTAACACGGAGGCCGGAGGTTTCATCAACAAGCTCGCGGTTCACGTAGATGAGGTAGCGCGGGGCCTTGGCGCCCTCCTTGGAAAAGGTGGCACGGAAAGCGTCGACCACCTGCTTGGCCTTTTCGGGGGCCACGAGCGTGGTGGCGGGGCCGTAGAGCTTTTGGCCGGAGGCGTCGGGCTGACCACCGTCAACCGGCGCGGGTTCAGGACGCGGCCCCGCTTCGACGACGGGAACGGGCGGCTCGGGTTTTTTCTCGGCAAAAAGCGCGGCGGGAGCAACGGCGAGCGCAAGGGATAAAAAGGCGTGTGTTTTCATGGACGGAAAGTGAAACGATGAACGATGCGCGGACAAACGAAGTGGGCGGCGCCGGAAGGCAACCGCCCACGCGGGCCATGTCAGCGGGCCTGACGGACGCGGATGGTGTAGTTGCGCGCCTGGGCATTCATGGACTTGAAGTTGACCGCCTCGGTGGTGTTTTCGCCGAGAATGAGGGTCTGCCACGGAGTCTCGTCGCCGGTGGAGAAGCCCTGCTCGTCCTTGAAGACGCAGGAGACCTGGACTTGGATGCGGCGGTTTTCGCGGTTCTTGAGATTGGCCACGACTTCGAGGCGACCATCGCTGTTGATGCGCTGCTGAATGCCCGTGCTGGTTACCGAATACTGGACCTGCTTGTCCATGAGCACGAGTTTCTCGGTGCTCTCCAGGTTGTATTTCGTGGTGTCCTTGGGCGCGTAGGGGCCGTGCGAGCAACCGGCGAACAACGCGAGCACGGCGGCGAGGCCGGCAAAGGAGAGGAGGGTCTTTTTCATGGGATGAGAGAGTATCAGGAGGCGCGGTCGGAAACGAAAAGAACCGTGTCGGGTTTTTCCGCGGCGACCTTGATTACGACAGGACGTGAAACGACAGGTTTCCCGGCTTGATCGATAAATTCCACGGTGGCGGGATGTTCGCCGGGGGCGAGTTTGAGCGAGGCGACGCCGACGCGGGCGGGCAATGTATCCCAAGCCCGGATATCGGCCTTGGTCTTCGTGAGCATCGAGGCCCCTTTGAAGAGCGCGCCGCCGATCGCGAGGCCGGTCGTGAGATTATTACCGCCGCCCATGCCAAGACTGGTGGCGGCTCCGGCGAGGGCCACGTCGCCCACCTTGCCGGTGCTTTCCTTGAAGACCGCCTTGTTGCCGAGCACGTGGTCCATCACGCGACCGCCGCGCGTGGTGGCTTGGAAATTCACGTCGTCGAGCGCGGCGACAGAAACGATCTGTTCGCCAATTTTCAGCACGGCGCCGACGGCAGGGCTGGAGCCGGGCACGACCTTGAGGAGCTCCTTGTTTTTGCCCTCGGCGACCTTGGACGGGCCTTGGCCGAATTCGACAAAGACGAGCGTGTTGGCGGCGGCATCGAGCGCGGGGAGCGGAGTGGCCGTGAGCTTGGTGGCGCGATCATAGGCGTCCTTGCCGTCACCGCCGAGCTTGGCGGTGGCCAGGCCATCGAGGTAGTCGAGCGTCACGTAATCGGACGCGTAAGCTTTGTTCTCCACGTCGGCATCGATGAATTGCGCGCTGCGGAAACAGGCGCGGGCGTTGTCCGCCTCGCCGTCCATCCAGTAGAGAATACCGCGATAATAAAACGCCATCACGCGTTCGTAGGGCTCGCCGATGAAAAACTTGGCGGATTCGTCGGACCAGAGGCTGCGCGCTTTTTTGGCACCGTTTTCATCGATCATGATGCCGCCGATCGCGGTGATCGCGGAATCGAGACTGGTCTTGGCCGCGGCAAAGTCGCCGCGACGGAGCGCGAGGGTGGCGGCTTGGTATTCGTTAAGGACAAGATTTTTGTCGATCTTGGGCTTGGCGGCGAACGCGGGCTCGGAGAGCGCGAGGCAGGCGAGCGCGAGTCCGGCGAGAGGAAGGCAACGGGAGCGGGGACGAAGTTGCGACATGTGAGTTGAGTTGAAGCGGATGGAATCGAATCACAGGCGCAGGGCGGTGGTGCGAACCGACGCGCGCCTCCAACAAAAAGGGCCGCCGTGAAGGGGCGACCCTTGAAAAACCTCAGCGGTAAGCGGCGTCTTCGAGACCTTGCTTCTTAATCTCAGCCGAGTCCTCCCAGACGATCTCGCTCGTCGAGGCGTCGATGAGTTGGAAGCTGTAGAGGATGTAGTCGCTCATGCCCTGGCTGGTGCGCGTGGACATGCCCTGAAGCTTGCCGGTGAGGAAGTAGTCGGCGCCCTTGAACCGGACGACGTTCGGGTCCTGCGAGGCGGTCACGAGGCCATCTTGCTTGAGCTGCTGTTCGCGCTCGAGGGCGCGCATGTTTTCACGCGCCAGGAAACGCACGCGGCCGGCGGCCTTCGAGTTGAGCTGGGTGCGGATGCGCGTGAGGAAGATGTCCTTGTTGATGGGGAAACGCGTCTCGTTCATGATCGGCTCCAGCACGACGCGAGGAGTGGCCTTGGCATTGGTGATTTCGGGAATGCCGAGGATGCTGCGTGCCATCTTGTCGGTGACCGTCACGAGGTCCTGCGACTCGATGCCGGTGCCGGCGACGAAGCCGCGTTCGTCCGCCTTCATTTCGGTGACGGGCACGCCGGAGGGATTGCGGACGCCTTGATTCGCACAGCCGGCGAGAAACGCCGTCGCGACGGCGCCAGCCATGAGGACGAGGTTACGAGAGATCTGGTGTTTCATGAGTTGGTGTGAAGAAGCGGAAAAAAGCGGAGTCCGGCAAAGCAAATGCCGCGCCTGAAAGAGACGCGGCAGTCAGTCCGGCAGTTACGATGATCAACGACCGAACATCGCGTTGGCGTTGCTCATCGGAGTGGTGGCGCCGCCGTAGTAATTATTGATGATGGTGATCTGCTGAGGCTGCGTCGCCGGTGCGGCGACCACCACCGGCTGACGGTAGTGAGCATAGGGAGCATATACCCCTGAAACCACACGGCGCGATGGTTGGGACGACTCCGAAAGACGCCCGAGCAAGTAGCCTGCACCCGCGCCAATCGCGGCGCCTTCCCAGCCCCGGCGACCGTTGTTGTGACCGATGATCGCGCCAGCCACGCCACCGAGGAGCGTCGTCGTGGCGGTGAGGCTCGGCCGAGCCGAAGCCGGCGTGGAATAATAAACCGGCGGCGCGTAGGAGGGCCCCGAAGAATAGTAATAAGACGGTCCGCCCGTGTTGTAATACGGCGAGGTCTCACGTTGCGACTGGGCATAGGCGCTTCCCAGCAGGCCTCCCGCCACGGCGCCGATGACCGCACCCTCGGTGCCGTGATTTCGCGAACCGGTATTGTTGCCAATCACCCCGCCTGCAATCGCCCCCAAGGCGGCGCCACCCACCGTGGACGGCGTGAACAACTGAGCTTGGGCCGGGGCCGCCGCCAGCATCAGCGCGAAAAACGAAATCGTGGTTTTCATAAAATGAATCCTCAATTTACGACACGCCCACCCTGCCAAGGTTGCAACAATGTTGTTTTACACAGGCTTTACGGCTGCTCGCGCGACAAGGACCAAATGCCGCTTTGCAAAGCCCTTGGCCTCAGCCATGCTGCGCGCACCACCCGCCACGGCATGAAAAATCCTCGCATCCTTCGCCTCGCCCTCTCCCACGGTTTGCTCAGCTCGGCGTTCCTCGCCCTCCCCGCATTTGCCCTGAGCTCCGCTGAATTCGAAGCCCTTCACATCAAGGCAAATCGAGGCAACGCCATCGCCCAATACAACCTCGGCCTCGCCTACGCCGACCGCGGCGAATCCACCTACGATCCCGTGCAAGCCTATGCCTGGCTCAGCCTCGCCGCAGCCAATGGCACCACGAGCAAAGCCCTCGCCAACGTCACCGGTCTCCTCACGTCCGAACAACTCGCGGAAGGCAAACGCCGGTTCGCCGCCCTCACCAACAGCCCGGTGAGCTCGGCCACCGCCGCAACCTCCCCCATCGTGGCCGCCAGCGAACCCGCCGCTCCCGCCCCTGCCGTCCCCGAGGTTAACCAAGACCAGAAAAATCTCAGCGCCGAACTCGCCGAGGCCTGGAAGGAAAACGAACTCCTGAAGGCCGGCCTCACCGCCCAACTCGCCGACGCCAACAAACGCATCGCCATCGCCGAAGCCGCGCTTGCCAGCAAGGACAAGGCGATCACCGCCCTCCAGACCAAGCTTGACCAAGCCGCAGCCGCCCCCGCCAGCCCATCGCTGCCGATTGGAGTGAGTGCTGAACTCGCTTCGCTCCGCGCCGAGCGCGACCAACTGCAAACCGCCGCGACCACCGCCGCGACCGAGCTCGCCCAACTGCGCGTCTCGTCGGCCAAAGCCACCGACGAACAAGCGGCCCTTCGCGCCAAACTCGCCCGCGCCACGACCGACGTCGCCGACGCCCGCCGCGCCCAAACGCTCGCCGAAGCCGAAGCATCCAGCCTCAAAGCCTCCGCCGACCGCGCCAGCGCCGAACGCCTCGCCCTCGCCGCGCAACTCGAAACCCTCGCGGCCGACCTCGCCGCCGCCAAGGAAGCCGCCGCTGCTCCCAAAGTCGCCAGCCCGAACCCGCTCGCCGAGACCGTCTCCATGCTTGAACAAGAGCGCGCCTCGCTCACCGCCCGCCTGGCCGATGCCACCCAGCGCATCAGCTCCGGCGAAACCAGCCTTGCTCAAAAAGAAAAAGACCTCGCCGCTCTCCAAGCACGCCTCGCCGAGGCGACCGCGTCCAAACCCACGGACACCCGTCTTGAGGCCGAGCTTGCCGCCGCCAAAGCGGACCGCGCCGGCCTCATCGAATCCGTCAAGACCCTCGAAGAACAGCGCGCCTCGCTCACCGCCGAACTCGCCGCCGCAAAAACCGCCGCGACCACGGCTTCCACCAGCCTCGCCGCGTTCCAAGCCTCGGCCTCCGCAACCGCGACCGAATACAGCGCTCTTCGCGAGAAACTCGCCCTCAGCGAAACCGCACTCGCTGAAGCCCGCCAGGCCCAAGCTGCAGCAGAGGCCACCGCCGCCAGCCTGAAAGCCGCCGCCGACCGCGCCAACAGCGAACGCCTCGCCCTCGCCACGCAGCTCGAAATCGTTACCGCCGATCTCGCCGCCGCCAAAGCAGCACCCGCTCCCCAGCCCGCCGAGACGCTCTCCGACACCGGTCTCGCCGTATTGAAAGCCGACCGCGACCGCCTCTCCGACACGGTCAAATCCCTCGAACAAGAACGCACTGCTCTCGCCGCCGAACTCGCTTCGGCCAAGGCCGCCATCCCCGCCGCTCCCGCCCCCGCCGCGCCTGACGCCGAAACCCTCGCCAAGCTGGCCGACCTTGAAAAGGCCAAGACTCAAACCGAGACCAAACTCGAGGCCTCCCTGCGCACGTTTACCCTCCAGCAAGCGGAGATCGACCGCCTGCAGAAATCCCTCGCCGGCATCGATGCGGAACGCGCCGCCACGGCGACCAAGCTGGATGCCGCCAATGCCGAGCTGAACACGCTCCGCCCCCAGGCCGCCAACGTGACCAGCGTTTCCACCGAGGCCGAAACCCTCCGCACGCAACTCGCCGCAGCCAACCAATCGCTCGCCGACAAAACCGCCGCCCTCGCCAGCGCCAACCTGAGCCTGACCGACGCCCGCAAGACCATCGACACCGCCACAGCCGAACTCGTGGCCACCCGCGATCAGCTCCGCCAAACTCAGGCCCAATCCGCCGCCTCGGCGATCGAGGCTCAGCAGCTCAAGACCCGCCTCGCCTTGGTCGGCAACCTTCCGTCCACGAACACTCCCACGCGCCCCGGCACGATTCCCTCGATTTCGATCGATCTTCCGCCTCCCGCCGCCGCCCCGGTGGTTACCTCCACGCCCGCGACCACCAAAGTCGCCGCCCCGGCGGGCCCTCGCACCCACACGGTGGCATCGGGCGATTCGCTCTCGCGTATCTCGAAGCAATACTACGGCACCGCCGCCCGCTGGAACGACATCCTGCAGGCCAACAAGGACGTCATCCGCAACCCCGACGCCCTCACCCTCGGCACCAAGCTGCGCATTCCCTGAGACGCGAAGCTGCTGCGTGGGAGCGAGCTTGCCTCGCGATTGTTTCGCACTCGCGAGCAAGCTCGCCCGCCCTTGATAGCCGCCCCCCAAGCAAGTTTGTCACTTGATAAGTGACAAATAATCCGGGCGGTTGCCTCGGCGTCGGTGCGTGCGCTAGGAAATTCGGTTTTCACATGGTCTCCACCGACGCTTCACATCTTCTTGCAGAGCCGATCTGGCGCGCGCGCCAGCGGGAGCATGAGGCGCGCGTGCGTGGATGGACCGAGCCGCACCTCACCCGCGCCGCCCGGGGCGAGAAACACCCAGTTTACGATTTTCTGTTCAGCTACTATTCGTTCCGCGCCTCGTGGTTGCGCCAGTGGCATCCAGGGCCCGATGTGCTGCTCACCGGCGAAGGCGCGCGTGAGTTCCTGCGCTGGCCCGAATACCGCGAAACGCCCGAAGGCGTGCTCATCGACCCGGTTGCGCTGACGGAAAAACGCCGCGTATCCATTCGCTGGATTCGTGACCTGCTCGCCGCCATGACGACGCGTCCGCCGGCCTTCGGATGTTTCGGCCTGCATGAGTGGGCGATGGTTTATCGGCAAACACCCGACGAGATCCGCCACAACGCCTACCCGCTGCGCTTCCCGCCCGATGAGCTGGCGCGCATCGTCGAGAGCCAGCCGGTGCGCTGCTCGCATTTCGATGCGTTTCGATTTTTCACCGCGCCGGCGCGTCCGCTCAACAAGCTCCAGCCCGAGCGCACCAGCGTGACCGAGCACGAGCAACGCGGATGCCTGCACGCCAACATGGATCTCTACAAGTGGGCGTTCAAACTCGCCCCGTTTACGCCGAGCGAGCTGATCGCCGATTGTTTCGCGCTGGCGCGGGACATCCGGGAAATGGACATGCGCGCGAGTCCGTATGATCTGGCGGCACTCGGCTTCGCACCCATCGCCATCGAGACGCCGGAAGGCCGCATGGACTATGAGCGCCAGCAACGCGCCTTTACAGCCCGTGGCGAACCGCTCCGCGCCCGGTTGCTGGCAGTGTGCGAGCGGTTACTGGCGGGTTGACCGCACGGGGCGCCGACGGCTGCGGACCCAGAAGACGAGGCCGGTGGCACCGCCGAGCAGGAGAGCGCCATAGGTCGAGGGTTCGGGGACGGGCGTGAGCTGGCCGCCACCGCCATAGGGAAGCCACTTGGTGTCGCCGCCGGTAAAACCGGCGAACACAATCTTGGTGTTGGGGCTCACGCCTTGAGCGCCGGTCGTGGCGGTCGAAAGGAAATAATCGACATAGTCCGTCCAGTTGCTGACCGAAAGCGCGCCGGCACCCGTCACGTTCACGCTGCTGAACTGCGCCACCGTTGAACCGCTGGTGCCGAAGTCGATCACCGAGCTCGTCGCGCCATTCACCAGGAGCGTGCCGAATGTATGAGTTAACCCATTCCCCAAGAACAGTGATCCGCCGTTCAAGATGATGTTGATATTCGCCGCGTTGAACGCGTCCGTGAGCGTGAGCGACTGGCCGGCGTTGATGACGATCGTGCCGTTGCTGAAACCAAAGTCGCCGCCGAAGCTGCTCGCACCACCCGCCAGCGTGAGAGTCGCGCCGTCAAAGGTGATCGAACCGCCCACGCCGGCCGCACTTTGCAGCGAGCCGATGGTCTCGCTGTTGCCCGCCATGTCGTAAACTGCGCCGGTGTCGATCGTGAGCGCAGCCGCATCGCTGAAAATACCCGTGGCGCCGGCAATGATCTTGCCGCCGCTGATCGTGGTGCCCCCGGTGTAGGAATTCGCGACACCGAGCGTGAGGTTGCCACCGCCCTCTTTGGTGAGCGTGCCCGTGCCGATGTTGATATTGCGATTCATCACGGTGTCGCCCGAACCGCCGACCGTGAGGTTACGATTGGCGCCGGTGAGCGTGCCGGTGTTCAGGGTAAACGTGCCGCTGTTCGAACTGATGCGGGCGTTGGCGCCGAGCGTGATGTTTCCCGTAAGCGTGTTGTTGCCGGAGAGGTTTTCGATGGCCCCGTCCTGGGCAACGCCGCCATCGCCCGCGAGGGTAAAGGCGTTGGCCACCGTAATGTTGTTCTGGATCTCAACGTTGCCGCCGGACGTCACATTGACCGCGCCCGTGCCGAGTGCGGTGGCGGCCTGCACCGCGACCTGGCCGGCGTTGACGGTGGTGGTGCCGCTATAGCCAGCGTTGGAACCGGAGAGCGTGAGTCGGCCGGCGCCGGTCTTGGTCAGGCCGCCCGAGCCTGTGATCGCGCCGGCATAGGTGTTCGCAGTGGCGTTGGCGACCGTAAGGGTGCCGGCGCCGAGCTGCACCTGCGAACCGGCCGCGGCGGAGCTCAGGCCTGCGATGGTCTCGGTCAGACCGTTGACGTTGAAGACGCCGCCGGTGTTGAGCGTGAGCGCGGCGGTGTCGACGATCTGGTTGCTTTGATCGAGCCGCACCGTATCGGTGCCGGTGCCGTCGCCGATCACAAGATTGCCCGCGAGGGCGTTGACGCCGGCCGTCTTGCCGAGAACCAGGGTTCCGCCGCTGACGGTGGTGGTGCCGGTGTAAGTATTGGCGGTCGCGCCGCTGTAGGTGAGCGTGCCCGCTCCGTCTTTGGCGACGGTGCCCGTGCCGGTGGTGATGACGCCGGAAACGGTGATATTGCCGGCGCCGCCAAGGGTGAGGTTTTTCGCGGAGCCAGTAACCGCGTTGCTCAGCGTGAGGGTGCCGGCGTCGGCATTGATGCGACTGTCGGCGGCCAGGGTGAGCGTGCCCGAAAGCGTATTGGTTCCGGTGAGACTGCGGATCGCACCGCCACTGGAAAACCCGGCGCCGCTCAGGCCGATGTTTTCCGCAGAGGTGATGGCGGCGCCAGTGAGCTCGAGCGTGGCATTGGCGGCAACCGTGGTCGCGGCCGTGGTGTTGCCGAGGGCGTCGTTGGCGGTGATTTGCAGCACGCCGTTGTTGATAAACACGCCGCCCGCGTAGGCGGTGCTGGCACCGGAGAGGATGAGCTTACCGCCGGTGTTTTCCTTCACGAGGTTGCCCGTGCCGGTGAGCGCGGAGGAGATCGTGAGGTTGCCCGCGCCGGCCATGTCCACGACGGTGTTTCGCGACAACGCCACCGTGCTCATCGTGAGGCTTTGATTGCTCGCGCTGTTCTGCTGAATGAAGGCGACACTGCTGGCGACAGCGCCGGAGAAGGTGAGCGTGTTGGCCTGGCCTGCGCCGATGTCGAACGAACCGCTGCCGGCGGCATCAAAGCGCATGCCGTTGACGGTGCGATTGGCCCTGAGGTCGACGGAGGTTTGCCCGCCGGTGCCGAAGGCGACCCAGGCGTTGGTGGCGGGGGTCTTGTTGTCGTTGGAGGCCTGAGTCCAGTTGGCACCGGAATCCCAACGATTGGTGCCGGCGCCACTGTCCCACGTATACCATTCGATGAGGGCGGCATCGAGCGGACGCCAGCCGGCGCCGTAGCCCGAGATGGTTTGGGAGGTGAGTTGAGAGGCGCCCGTGCCGTATCCCACAAAGTAAAACGCACTGAGTTCGTCCACGGTGAGCGAAGCGGAGCTGGCGAGGAAATCGCTGCCACGCTCCCAATTGTAGATGCTCAAGACTCCGCTGGGCGTGGCGCTGAAGGCGGCGAAGAGGAAATTGTTGTTGGTGCCGGCCGTGCCGAAATCGATGTTGCTGTCGGCGGAAACCGCCAGGTTGCCGACCTGTTCGGAGAAACCATTAAGGTTGAGCGTGCCACCCGCGAGGGCGAGGGCGCTGGTGTCCGCGAGGCGATTGTCGACACCGAGTTTGACGGAGCCTCCGCTGATCGTAGTGGTGCCAGTGTAGGTGTTGGCACCGGAGAGCGTGAGCACGCCGGCGCCATCCTTGGAGACATTGCCGGCACCGGTCGCGATGACGCCGGAGATCACGGTGTCAGCAACGCCACCGACGTTGAGGTTGAGTCCGGAGCCGGACACGCCGCCCGACACGGTGAGGATACCGGCGTCGGACTGGAGGCGGGTGTTATTGGAGAGCGTAAGGGCGCCTGAAAGGGTGTTGTTGCCGGAGAGATTGCGGATCGCGCCGTTTCCGCCGACACCGGTGCCGCCGAGCGTAAGGGCGTTGGTGGGAGCAATGCCGCCGGAGAGTTCAAGGGCGGCTCCCGAGGCGATGGTGGCCGCGCCGGTGCCGAGAGCGGAGGATTTCTGCGCTTCGACGCGGCCGGTATTGATGAAAAGCCCACCGCTGTAGGTGTTGGCGCTGGCACCACCGAGCACAAGTTTGCCACTTCCCGTGCCATCTCGAATCAGGCGACGACTACCGCCGGTTTCAGTGATGGCGGAGTCGATCACCAGGTTGCCCGTGCCGGTGATGTCGGCCACGGTGTTGCCGTCGATCTGGAGAGTGTTCATGGCCAGCGTCTGATTGCTGGTGCTCCGCTGCTGGATGTAGGGCACGGTGCCGGTCAGGGTGAGTGTCGAGGCGCCGCTGATCGTGTAACCCACCGTGGCGCCCGTGCCGAAGGCGATGCCGGCAATGGTATTGTCGCCGTCGAGCGTGACGTCCGCGCGGGATACACCGAGCGAATCGAAAAGGGCGATTTCGGCGGTGCCGGGCTTGTTGGCGGAAGTCCAGTGATCCGCAGCGCTCCACGCATTGCCCACGGTGCCGTTCCACTCTTTTTCCACGGCCGTGACGGGCTTCAGGAGATAACGAACGCCGCCGTAAAGGGTCGCGGTTCCGTTGTAAGCCGCGACACCCAGTCCGGAAAAATAGATGCTGCTGACACTGGCCTGGCCGTTGACGGTGGTGGCGAGGTTGTCGAGCACGGACTCCCAGTTGTTCACTACCAACACGCCGCTCACAGGCGCGGTAAACGTATCAAACAAAAAGGTATTCGCTTCGCTGGTGGCTCCAAAATCGAGAGTGGCTCCGTTCGAGGCTGCAAGGTCGTGAATGCGCTCAGAGAAGCCCGCGAGGTCGAGCGTGCCGGTTGCGCCGATGCTCACATTGCCCGTATCGGCGAGCCGGTCGGCCGCGCCGAGGGCGATGGTGCCGGCGCTGATGGTGGTGCCCCCGGTGTAACTATTGGCGCCCGAAAGGGTGAGCGTGCCGGCGCCGTCTTTAATGAGACCACCCGTGCCGGTGCCGATGACACCGGAGATCAAGGTGTTGCCGCTACCACCCACGGTCAGGCTGTTGCCG
>Ga0307409_100000095_pt1 | contig 32347 bp, 24 predicted proteins | sample 322Ometagenome_2_FD_203888 | JGI IMG/M metagenome (GOLD analysis project Ga0307409, IMG submission 203888) | Maize rhizosphere microbial communities from greenhouse at UC Davis, California, United States - 322HYB-O-2 | ecosystem: Host-associated > Plants > Roots > Rhizosphere > Soil | place... | reverse complement strand
GCGATGTTGGGAGCGGGAAGCGGCGCGGCATTCTCCGAGTAACCGTAGAACAGCGCGACCGCGCGCACCGGCTTCACCACGAGACCGCCATTGACGAGATGGGCCTCCGGGTCGGCGCGGGACACCAGGCCGGTCAGCCGGTCGTCGGTTTCGAGATCAAAACGGTTCCACGAGTAGCCGCCATTTAGGATGAGACGCTCGTTGAGCAGGGTCAGGCGTTCGCTGAGGTAGATCTGCCAGGTTTGGTTGGTGGCGACTTGATCACGCGAGCGAGCGCCGACGACGTCGGGTGAATAGACAAAGTTTTCCAAGGTGACCGGCGGCGCCGTGAGCGCGTGCCGGACGTCCGTTTCGTCCGTGTAGCTGTAGGCGCCGCCGAGGAGGGTCTCGGCCTTGAACGAGGGCCCGCCATCGAACACGTGCAACAGATCCAGCTGTTGGTCATACTTCAATCGGCTGATGTCAGCGGACTGGCCACTGCGGTTATAGGTGCGGGAAATATCGACCGGGGTGGCGGCGTAGGGGGGAGTGGGGTCATAAACGACGCCGGGCGTGTAGTTGCCGGTCAGCGGGTCGAACGAGTTGGGGTTGACCACGGCCGAGTTCAGCTCGGGCGAAGCGGTCGAGCCTGCCAAGACCGTGGAGGCGAAGTCCTCGTTGAACACGTTGCTGTGCCGGCCCAGCATACGAAGGGAGAGCGATTCGCCGAACTGGGTCGTGAACAGGTAGGTGTTTTCCACACGGCCATCATTGCGAACGCTGTCCGGGCCGTAGATGTTCAGGTCGCGCGGGATTCCTTGGTAAAGCTTGGCCTCGTTGGTCGTGCCGGCGGTGGGATCGATGGCGATGCCGTTGTAGTTCTCTATTTTCCAATCGATGTAGTGGGTCTGCCAGGTGAACTGGGTCGTCGGAGAAAAACGGTAGGTGAACATGGGGGCCAGGATGCGCAGGTCTTTCGGCAGGCCCCACCAATCGTCGGTGTGCTGCTCCACGGCGAGAAGGCGGACGGCAAGTTTCTGCTCCGGGCCGATGACACGGTTCACATCGAGCTCCAGCCGTTGCGAGTCGAAGAGTCCGGCTTCGGCCGCGATGCTTCCCTGGTCGCGAAACAGGGGCTTCTTGGAGACCGCGTTGATCGTGCCTCCGGGCACGCCCGCAGGTGCAAGGATGGCATTGGGTCCCTTGACGATCTCCAGTCGTTCAATGAGCATCGGGTCCAGGTTGCTCTGCGAAACCGTGGTGATCCCGTCGAGCGTGCGGGCAGAGGTCTGGAAGCCGCGGATGGTGATTCGGTCGAGCCCGTTGGGGATCGTGGACTCCGTGACACCTGCCACGTATTTCACGGCATCGAGAATGCGCGTGGCGGCGACGTCCTCCAGGAGTTTTCCCGAAACGACGGAAATACTTTGCGGGGACTCGAAGGTCTCGGTGCGCACGCGCCCGCCGGAGATGGCCTCGGGCGGAGTATAGCGGTTATCGTCGGCGCTGGCCGTCACATAAAACGGCGGGAGCACGACGATTTCATCAGCGAGTGGCTGGGGCTCTGTGGTTTCGTCGGGGTTAGGCTTTTCGTTGGTTGGGCCACTCTTCGCCGGTGTTTCGCTGACGGGCGGACTCGAGGCCCCCTCTCCTGTTGCATCCTGGGCTTTCGGCAGACTCCCAGACAACAATCCTGTCATCGCCAACCAGCCTAGTGTTTTAGCCAAGGCTTTCATGGTCAATATACTCCGTAGGCCAGTCGGATGTAGTGGGGATAAATCGATATCCGCTGAAAGGTCGCATACTCCCGCTTGGCAATCGGGCAGTCTATACGTGCCAACGTCGGTAATCCACAAGAGGACGCCTAAGACAATTAATAGCATTACCACCGTTCACGGGGTAGAGTAATTACGTATAATATTTCTGTAGAAGGCTAAGGTTGAAAATTTATGCGGAGATCAGAGCGCACCGAAGTCGCGTAGGAGAATCCCCGGTCTCCTTTTCGGTGATTTGGTAAATCGGTTTCGCCTGAAACAGGATGCGGGGGTCACACCTGCTCGTCCTTCATGTGCAGCTCAACAAAGCTGCGGATCGCCTTGGATTGATAGGCCTTCGCCAAAACGCGGACCCGGTTGACGAACGGTTGGTAACACGCGTCAAGGCCGGCCGCGTGGTCGGTCCATTGCAGAATATCGTGCATGCGCCCTCTTCGCGCCAGACGATGCAACACTTTCATTTCGTGCGCCGGCGGAGGCACCAGCGGCCTCGTATCGGCGGCTTCGGTCAAAGCAATCGTCTTGGGGGTTTCGTAGGTCCAAGTGAGTTTCAAAAGGGGTTCGATCTCATCGCACAAGCGGGCCATGACGATAGGCTTGGCGAGAAAGGTATTCGCACCGGCGCTCAGGCAGTCCCTCGTATCGACATCGGAGGCGCTGGCCGACACCGCGATGATGGGCACGTCCTTGGAATCCGGCGATTGGCGGAGCGCGCGAATGGCCTCCAATCCGCCCATCTCGGGCATGACGATGTCCATCAGGATTAGATCCGGGTGCAGTTCATGGGCCTTTTCCAGCCCGTCGCGCCCATTCACGGCCTCGGCCATGTCGAAGCCGAGCTGGCCCAGCATCGTCATCAACACGGCGCGGTTCTCCGCCAGATCGTCCACCACCAGCACGCGCTTGCGCGGCCCAACGTAGCCGGTGACGAGGCCTTCCGTCGCGGGCGATTCCCACCCGGGCACGATCACCGGCGCCTCCAGCTCGAACCAGAAGGTGCTGCCTTTGCCGAGCTGACTTTCGACGCGGATGTCGTCGCCCATCATTCGCACCAATTGCCGGCTGATCGCCAGGCCCAAGCCGGTCCCCCCCGCGCGCTGCTGGGGGCTGCCCCCCTGTTCGAAGGGCATAAAGAGCTTTTTCAACTGGTCCGGGTGGATACCGATACCGGTGTCCTGGACCTCGAAGCGCAGCCGCGTCGGCGACACGGTGCGCACCTTCAACGTCACCCGCCCGCGGTCGGTGAATTTCATGGCGTTGGACAACAAATTCAGCAAAACCTGCCGGAGCCGTTTTTCATCGGCGCGGATTCCTTCCGGCAGATCCGGAGCGGCATCCAAGGTGAAGATCAGGTCTTTTTGCTCCGCCTTTACGTTGATGATGTTGCCGATGACGCGAAGGAACTTCGCCAGTTGGATGTCGCCCGGAATAAGCTCCAGTTTGCCGGCTTCGACCTTGGCGAAATCCAGGATGTCGTTGATGAGGGTGAGCAGGTGCTCGCCGCTTTGCTGGATGATGCCGAGTCCGGCAAGCGGCCTCTCGCCCAGCGTTTTGTCGCGCCGCAAAATCTGGGCGTAACCGAGGATGCCGTTCAGCGGCGTGCGCAGCTCGTGGCTCATCTGCGCGAGGAACTCGCTGCGCACGCGGGCCAGCCGCTCGGCCTCGGCGAGGGCGGCTTCCCGGGCGGCCTCGGCCGCCTTGCGCACACTGATGTCGCGCGCGACGCCCACGGTGCCCAGCACCGTGCCGTCCTCGTCCACCACGGGAGCTTTGTAGGTTTCCACCCAATAGGTGCCTTTCGCGTCCTCCACGGTTTCTTCCACGGTCTTGCGTTGGCGCGACGCCATCACCTCCGCGTCGTCGGCCCGGTAGACTTCCGCCAGGTGATGCGGCCACAGCTCCAAGTCCGACCGGCCCACCATGGCCTCCGTCGTGCATCCACAGGCATCGGCGAGCGCCTGATTGGCGGCCAGGTAACGGCTTTGCGTATCCTTGAACCACGCGAGCAACGGCAGCGTGTCGATGAGGGTCCGCAGGTAGCGCGTCTGCTGGCGCAGTTCGGCGGTTCGATCCTGCACGCGTTGCTCCAGGGTTTCGAGCGTCTGCCGCAGTTCGGCGATCATCACATTGAAAGCGTCGGCCAGATCGCCGATTTCGCCGGACGCCTTGACGCGGATGGGGTGGAGATTTTCGAGCGCGGTCCGACCGATGGGCGTGGAGACCCCGCCCGACCGGCTCTTGAGGCCGATGCTTTTCACCGCAGCCGTGAGCGCGACGACGGGGTCGATCAGGCGGCCCACCAGAAACCCGCCCAAGACTAGGCTCAGGAGAAGGATCAAGCCGGTCACCAGCAAAATGGCCGACACGGTTTGCCGGATATTTTCCAAGGTGATGTCTCGCGACGAGGCCAGACCGAGTATCAACCCGGGTTGTCCTTCGAAAATCCAAGGTCGCAGGGCGGCGTAAAAGGAGCCCCCGCCCGTGGTGGCCACGATTTGCCGCAGGGCCGGGTCGGGCGGGTTCGGCGAAAGCTCCTGTGTTTTTCGCAACAAGTCGTCCGAAATAAAAACCAGGTCGGAGATCTGCTGCCGGTGGCGTCCGTCCGGAGAGAGCAGCACGGGCAGCTTGCCGGTTTGATCGGCCACTTGCTCCAGGACCTGGCGATCGAGGCGTTTGCGAAAAACCACCACGCAAAAGGTGGTGGGGGGTTTGGAGAGAGGGGGATTATCCGGTCGGGCCGGGGCCGGGCCGGCGATCGACAGGCCGGACAGAAAGCGCGTCTTTCGTTGTTGGTAGAGGGAGTCGGTGAAGATTTCACCGATGGTGCCTTGAACGGGAATCGCGATCTGGATGATCGAATATTCCGGCTCGGGGAACGCGAAGGAAACGGTGGGTTGCCGCAAATCCGGCGGGGCGGGAAGCGGGGGCGGCCGGCCCTCGTCCCAGGCCGGCCAGCTTTGAGTGGGCAGGTTGCCAAGGGAATCCGCCGGGCTCCTGAGCCACACGGGCCGTCCGTCCTCTTGTCGCAGCACGCTCATGCCGGCTTCGGATGTGGAAACATAGTGGCTCAATTTGCCATCGGTGTGGACGGCCACGCTCGAAAAGCCGCTGGTGCGCAAGGCGAGGCGAAGGCGATTGATCGAAACCGACTTGATGTAGGCGAGGGTCTTGGCCGTCTCCCGCGATCCGCGCAGGTCGACCGAGTCATCCAGCGTGAATTGGAGTTCGGTGAGTTCGGCCAACTGGTTCAAAACCACCGAATCGCCCACCGTGGCCAGCGCCCTTTCTCGCAATTGCAGGGTGAGGTCCTGCAATTCGTTTCGCCAGGCGACCAAATCGCGATCCAGGGCGGCGAAGGCGGCCTTTTCGTTTTGCCGATCGGTGAAATACGAGGCGAGCAGCACATGCAGCGCGGTCGTCAGCACCAGGCTGCCCGCCAGAACGAGCAGGATCTTTTTCTTGATGCCCATTTTCATGCATGATCCGCGCCTCAGGGAGACGGATAGCCCCGGTGCCGGGCGATGTCCTCGTCGAACCTCCTTGCGGCGGCGTTGAGGGCGGCCTGCACGTCGCCGCCGGCGACGATGGAGAGGATGGCCTGGTTAAACTCTTTTCGCAGGGTGTAGTAAGCCGGCGTGGCCGGTCGCGGCACCCCGTGGCCGGCGGCAAGCTGCTCCGCAAAAAGCGCCAGCGGTCCCTCGGCTCCATACAGCGGCGACCGGGCCAGCGCCGAGTAGCGGGCGGGCACCGCGCCGTTGATGTTCGTAATATCGAGGATCGCATCCACGGACATGAGGTGGGCGAGAAACGCCCAAGCCCCGGCGGGATGGCGGCACGTGCTCGATATGCCCCAACTCCAGGAGCCCATGCCGGTTTTTATGCCCTGTCCAAAGTCGGGCAACGGTATCAGGACGAGGTCGTCGCCCAACGCGTTCCGATAATCCCGATATTTCCAGTGGCCCCCCCAGGTGAGGGCGGTCCGGCCTTTTTCAAAATCATCCTCCCGGTCGAAAACGGGGCGGGTCCAGCCTTTGGTAAACCAGGATTGAAAGCGTTTCATCGCCGCGACCGACCGCGGGCCGTCGAGCACCCCCGTGGCCCGGCGATAATCCCGACGGTCGATCAAGTCGCCGCCGAAGCCCTGCAAAATCGGCGCATAAGCGTAGGAGTAGAACTCCCCGCCGCCGATGGCGTAGAGCGTCATACTCAGGGGGTATTCGACATCGCCGCGCGCCGCCAGCCTGGCCAGGGCCTGCTCGAATTCGTCGAGGGTCCACGGGTTCCTTATCGTGGGAATGCGCACGCCTGCGGCCGCCAGGCGACGACGATCACCCCACATGGCGAGTCCGGAGTCGAACTGGGCCAGGCTATAAAGCCGGCCTTCGTAAGTGCCTTGGGCAATGATCGACGGCAGCAGATCCTTGAGCAACTCCGGCGGGACGAATGGGTCGATCGGCCGCAGGTAACCAGGCCAGGCGAACGCATACAAAAAGGGCCCGTCGAGTTCCAGCAGGGACGGCAGCGTGCCGGTGGCCGCGGCATTGCGAAGGCGCTCGTCGTAGTTTTGCATATAAAAAGGGAAGACCTCGACTTTATAGGTCGATTGCTGGCGATTGAAGGTTTCCGCCGCCCGCTTGATCACGCCGAACTCGGGCGTGGTGGAGGCATCGTGCGTCCACACGCTGATCAGATGAGGCGGGGAATCGTTCGCATCCCGGTCCTCCTCGATTCCCGCCGGCTGGGCGCCAACCCTGCCCGCACATCCACCGCCGACGACGATGGACAAGCAGATGAGAGCGAGCCGGTTGATGGCGGTGATTCCGAGGAAAAGGCGCATGGTGCGGGTGAAACCGGCTAGAACGAATACTTCAGCACCGCCAGGAGGGTGCGGCCGTTGATGGAGCGCCCCGTGTTCACACCCGTCGGCGTGATGCCGGCGGCGTTGTTGGGCACTTCCGTCAGCCCGATCGTGTTGAAGATGTTTCCGCCCAGGAACGACAGCGTAAGCCGCTGGTTCAGTTTAAAGGACGCGAAGGCGTTCACTTGGGTGAATCCCGGGATGGAAATGCCGCCGCCGCGAGCCGGGGAATCGGTGACGCCGATAAAGTTCAAACCGACGCCAAACTTCTCCTGATCGTAGGCCATCGTATATTGATAGGTGAGGCGCGGGTTTTGTTCTGCGCCCACGTTGGCCGGATCACGCTGATCCTCCGTCACCTCGGAGATGGCATAAGTGAGTCCGCCATAAACACTGAAGCCGTTCTGGAATTTATAGTCGAACTGCAGTTCGAGGCCCTTGGCTTCGAAGCTGCGGTCGGCAAAGCGCTCCGTCACCGAGGTGATGTTCTGATCCGTGAACGTCGTGGTGGTATAAAAAAGCGTGGCGAGCACGCGGGCGCGGCCCCCTTGCCACTTCAGACCGCCTTCGACCTGCCGCACTTTGTTCACCGCCACCCGCTCATCGACGCTCCCGTCCGGCAACACCCCGCCGCCAAAAAGCAGGCGATCGGCGTTGGCGCGACCGCCTTCGCCGATACGACCGAACACGGCCAGGTTGTTTGTGAGCATATAATTCGCGCCCATCGAGTAGGAGAAGTAACGGATGGTGTAATCCACCGGCTGCCGGGCGTTTTGATCGACGATCGGCACGGCCTGTTCCGGCCCCTCGATCACCCCGTCGCCATTCACGTCGAAGGGCACCGTGCCGGCGGCGATTGCATAACTGCCGGACGCGCTGGCGATGTCGTAACGAACACTGGCGTCGAGGTTGAGCCGGCCCTTTTCCCAATTCACGGCCAGATGCGGCGCATCCGTGTCGTAGTCCACGTCCAAGGAGCGCGTCAGATTGATGCCCCAGAAAGGCGCGCCATACGCGACGAGGCCATTCTGCGTGACGACGTTGCCGCCTGCGTCCACCACGTCCAGCAACACGGAATCCTCGCCTCTCACGTCCTGCAGGTAGGTGTTCCAATGCCAGTCCTGGTTGATGGTTTGGCGCGACTTGTAATAGCCCACCGTCACGCCGGTGGTGCCGCCCGCGAAGTCGAAGGTGCGCGTGGCCTTCAGGTCGTTGGAGATGTTGTCGAGGTTGTTGAGCTCGGTGTTGAACAGGTGGGTGCGGATGGCCAGGCCGTTGCCGTTCAAGGCGTCGGGATCGGCGATCGGCTGACCGGCGCGCGGACCGCTCGCGTAACGCAACGTGGCGCCGGGACCGCCGATATCCGTCGCGAGGTCGGAGGCCGGGGCAACTTGCGCGGGATAAGGACCGACGAAGAGACCGGAGGTCTTGGCGATGCGGAACTTGTCCTGGATCTTCCACCCCTCCGCGGGCCTGAACTCGAGTTCGCCGCCGAAGGACTGGTTCTTGGAATGATAGCCGTCGGCTATGTCCGTGACGACGCGCCGTCCGTATTGATCAACCGATACGTCACGCCGAAAGTAGCGCGACTGCATCGCGCCATTGAGGACGTCGAAGCCGGGAAGAGAATCCACATCCGGGTCCGAATTGGTCCCGGCGATGGAAACGGGCACCGGCAGATAGACCGGCGCGCGGTCCTCCAGCAGTTTAAAATTGAGGCGGATGAAACCCTTCTCGAATGAACGCGTGACGTTGCCCTTGAGCTGGCCGCCCTTTTCGGCCGTGTAGCCGACCGAGCGAGGACCTTCGCCCTCCCGATAAAATCCGCCTACGTGGAAGCGCCAGTCGTCGTTGAGCGGCCGGCCGTAATCGAAATCCAGCCGGTTCTGGTCGAAGTCCAAACCGCGCGAAAAGCCGATGTTTCCGCCCGAGACCTCGCCGGTCTTGGTGATGAAGTTGATCACGCCTCCGGGAGAATTGCTGGCGAAGGTGGCGGCCGCACCGCCGCGAACCACCTCCACCCGATCCACGTTGTAGTCCGCCCGGAGAAACGTGTCGGCGGTGGCAAACGGCATGTCGCCGAATTCCAACACCGGCAGGCCATCTTCATGGAGTTGCACGAGTTTCGCGCCGCCGGTCTGCGGCAGTCCGCGCATGGTAATGTTGGCATTACCCTCGCCGCCGGAGGCCTGCGAAAGAACACCGGGGATGTTGCGAACAATGTCGGCGGCGCTGCTCGGCACCGATTGATGGATCTGGCCGGAATACACCACACTGCCGGAAAGACTGGATCTGAGCCTGATCAGGGGGCTGACGGTGGCGGTGACCACGACTTCGTCCAGCCAGACGGGATCACCATAATTATCGTCCGCCTCTGCTTTTTCATCCGTTTTCCCTTCATTACCAGGAACCTGATCTGCTCTCGGTTCCGCGTTGTTTTTTAGATCCTGAGCTCTCGGTAAAATCGCTGCCAGCAACGCAATCACCACAAGCAAAGTTCGTTTTCCGCTGCCCATGCTTGGACGTCTCATCCTCTATTTTACGCGGGAAAAAACGGGTAATCCAGAGTGACCGCCTGAGCCCAAATACTGGGACTTCCCCTGGCCTCGGTGCCCCGGCAAATTACGCATGCCTTTTTTCCTCCAGCAGTAAGCGTGAATCCGCCCCCTGCTTATCACGCCATGCCTGAGGCCTATCAAAAAATATCCGGTGCTTGTTTAGGAGCATTCCCGGGGCATTCCGATGCTTGCAGCTTTCGCCAAGCCGGCGCGATCTGACGTTGCGTCCGCTTTGCTGTTTTACAGGTTCACTACCCGACACTCTAATTACATCGCATTTACCCCCGTCCCTGAATGCCCCGCTCGTTCTTCTTCATCGCCGCGCTCACCTGCGCATTCCTTTTCTCCGCGCGTTCTCACGCCCAGCTTTCCGGATACGCAGCCAACTCTGCCAACCCCATCCTGCCCGGATATTATGCGGATCCCTCGATTCTTTCTTATCAGGGCAAACACTATATCTACGCCACGCTCGACCCGTGGGGTGATGAAACGCTCGGCTGCTGGGAATCGACGGATTTCAAGAACTGGACCTTCTGCGCGCTCAATTGGCCGACCAAAAAACTCTGCAAAAGCCCTACCAGCGGCAGCGCCGCCGTCTGGGCTCCTTCGGTCGTTCAAGCGCGGGACGGCAAGTTCTACATGTATGTCTCCGTGGGCAACGAGGTCTGGGTCGGGGCGGCTGAGAGCCCCCTCGGTCCGTGGAAAAACCTCCTCGGCGACAAGCCCCTCATCAACCGGAATTTCCGCCCCGGTTACCATATGATCGACGCCGAGGCCTTCATCGACGACGACGGCTCCGCCTACCTCTACTGGGGCTCCGGTTTGAACTGGAAAAACGGCAAGTGCTGGGTCGTGAAGCTCAACCCCGACATGATGAGCTTCGCCGGCGAGGTGCACGATGTGACGCCCGCCAACTACTTCGAAGGCCCCGTCATGATCAAGCAGGGCGGCCGCTACTACCTCACCTACTCCCAAGGCATCACCACGCAGGAAAGCTACCGCGTCCATTACGCGATCGGCGACACGCCCTTCGGCCCCTTCACCGAGGCGAGCAACAGCCCTATGCTCGTGACCGACAAGGCCCTGAACGTCGTCGCCCCCGGCCACCACGCGCTGTTTCGCAACAACGGCAAAGCCTACATCCTCTACCACCGCCACAGCATCCCCTTCGACCGGAAGTTCATCGGACGCCAGACGTGCGTGGACGAACTCACCTTCACGCCCGACGGCCTGATCGCCAAAATCGTTCCCACTCACGAAGGCCCTTCGCTCGTCCAGGGCCGCCTCTCCGCCCAGGCTCCGCTCGCCGCCATCGCCACCGCCTCCAGTCAGCGCAACGAGTTCTCCGGCGCCGACCTCGTCAGCGACAACAACTATGCCACACGCTGGGCCGCCGCCAACGATGCCGCCGGCGCCTGGCTGCAACTCGACCTTGGATCGAAGAAAACCATCGCCCGCCAGGAGCTGCGACTGGAATACGCATGGAAAAAATATCGTTTCAAAGTCGAAGCCTCCGATGACGGCGCCCGCTGGTATCCGGTGGCCGATTACACCCGCGACCCGGTGATCGGCTCGCCCATCATCATCGAGAAAAAAGTTTCCGCCCGCCACCTTCGCCTCGTCTTCCCGGAAGACGTGAAGGGCTCGGCCATCGCCTTGTTCGAGTGGAACGCCTTCGCACGCTAAGGACGCTCCGGCCCGACGACCGGATCGTCCTCGTCGACGCAGGCCCTCGAGACGACGAGCATGGCCGACGCCTCCAAGGAAATCGAAAAAGCGCTCTTTGACGCGGCGTTGAACCTGCCCGACGCGCAACTGCAGCGGCAATGGCTATTGGTATGATTGGAGCTTCGTTTATGTCCTTCTCGCGAGGTGGAAACCACCCTCGCAGCGAAGGTTGGCCGTGAATCTCGCAAATAAATCGGATATTTGTGTCGGATTTGGCCGCCAAACCCTGCTGTATTCACGACAACTGCGATTCCCTGCGAACGTGTTCTCCACCCCTTTAATGCCCCCGATTATTCATACATGAGACGTGCCTCCTTACTCACCGTCTGTGTCTGCCTTCTTTCCAGTCTCATCACCGTCTCTGACGCGGTCGCCAACGATGGCGGTTTTATGTTCGTCACCTTCAAGGGCGAACAAACCCCTCTGACCGAGCAGATTTATTTTTCCCTGAGCAACGATGGCCGTCGATGGGAGGCGCTCAACGGCGCCGAGCCGGTCTTGGTCAGCACGCTCGGTGAAAAAGGCGTGCGCGACCCCTATCTGGTGCGTGCCCATGATGGGAAAACCTTTTACCTGATCGCCACCGATCTCTCGATCAACCTGAACCGCAGCTGGAGCCGCGCGGTCCGCGCAGGCAGTCGTTCACTCGTTGTTTGGGAGTCCAAGGATCTCGTTAAATGGTCCGAACCCCGCCTCGTGCCCGTGGCTCCCGAAGACGCCGGCTGCACTTGGGCACCCGAAGCCGTTTACGATGAAGAGTCCCACGATTATCTCGTGTTCTGGGCCTCCACCAACAAGTCCGACAACTTTGCCAAGCACCGCATCTGGGCCGCCCGCACCAAGGATTTCAAAACGTTCGGAAAGCCCTTCATCTACATCGAAAAAAACACCTCGGTCATCGATACCACCATCGTTCGTGCCGATGGCCGTTACCACCGATTCACCAAAGACGAGAAGTTCAAAGTCATCACCCAGGAGGTCAGCGACAAGCTCATGGGCCCCTGGCGGGACGTTCCCGGTTTTTCACTTAATAAGATGACTGGTTACGAAGGCCCCGAGTGTTATCTGGTCGAACCCGCCTCGGGCGGAAAACCCGCCACGTGGTGCCTCATTCTCGACTACTATTCAAAGGGCAAGGGCTACCAGCCGTTCATCACCCACGATCTGGCCGGCGGACAATTCACGCCCGCCGAGGGTTTCACTTTCCCTCACCGCTTCCGCCACGGCTCGGTGCTCCCCGTCACCGCCGCCGAATACAAGAGACTCGAATCCGCCTACAAGAAGCCCACGCCCTGATCCGGCACGATCAAACCCCTTTGGCAGACTTCCGACGATGTCAGCTCGGTTGCCCATCAATCCACTCCCTCGGCTCATCGGGCCGTGAAAATAATCTGTCGGGTTTAACCCTGATCCTTCGCTTCTAAGAGCTTTTCCTCCCATGCCCCTCGTCCGCCCCATCGCCATTCTTTTATTCGCACTCGCCACCAGTGTGATGGCCAGTGCCGATTGGAAAGGCCAGACACCGGGATACGCGTCTTCAATCATGATCGACACGACCATCGAGGGTCCGTCCATCTGCAAGGTCGGCAACGCTTATCATCTCTACTACGACTACTTCCAAAGGAACCGCTACGACGTGTCCCGGTCCACCGACCTTAAAACCTGGACCGAAATCACCGACCAACTCGCCATGCCCCCCCTCGCCAGCCACGGTCGCGTTTTTCCGGTCTCCGGAGAAGTCGTGAAAAACCTCATCCGCCGCGACGACGAACGTCTCGCCGTCCTGGCTGCGGCGATATCGGCGAATCCTTGACCAACGGTCGCGGCCTTCTCTGAACACCATGTCCATTTCCACTCCCATTCCCATGTCGTCTCCCGCTGCTTCACCCAAACCCGCCCGTAAGTCCTTGGCGCAAGAAGGAGGTCTCGCCCTCGTCGTCATCGTGCTCGGCATCATCCTGGCCATCTATGGCTGGCACGACGCCGCACCCGGCCGGCCCAACGCCTTCCTCAATTTCGACAACCTCGTCGATGGCGTGGCCACACCGATGTCGTATTACGCCATCATGGCGGTGGGCCTCACCATCGTGATCATCACGGGTGGCATCGACATTTCGGTCGGCTCGATCATGGCGCTCTCCGCCCTCGGCGGCGCCGCCGCCCTGCAAACCCTGCCCACCACCGCCACCGCGTGGCAGGTTCTCCCCATCGCCTTTCTCGTCCCGCTCGTCATCGGCTTGGTGTGCGGCCTGATCAACGGCGCGCTCATCGTCGGCCTCAACCTTCACCCCTTCATTGTCACGCTGGGCACGATGAGTATTTTCCGCGGACTCGCCAACGTGCTCCCTGCGGAGAAAACCCTCCCGGCCGCCGGCAAGCGCCTGCCCACCGCCTTCACGACCGACTTCATGCGCATCGAAGTGTTCAACCTCCAGCCGATGCCACTCGTCATCATGCTCATCTGCGCCGCCCTCGGCTGGCTTTACCTTCACTTCATGATCGCCGGTCGCGAGACCTACGCCGTCGGTGGCAACGAAGAAGCCGCCCGCTTTAGCGGTTTGCGCGTCCAAGCCATCAAACTCCGCACCTATGCCCTTTCGGGACTCGCCGCCGGACTCGCCGGCATGGTTTCGCTCGGTCGCTTCGGCACCGCCTCCACCAGCACCGCGACGGGTTATGAACTCACCGTGATCGCCGCCGCCGTCGTCGGCGGAGCCAGCCTCATCGGCGGACGCGGCACGGCACTGGGCGCGCTCCTCGGCACGTTGGTGATCGCATTGATCGAAAACGGCATCCTTATTCTCCGCCTGCCGCAAGAATACCGCCTCATCATCATCGGCCTCGCCATCGTCGTCGCCGTGTCGCTCGACCGTCTGAGCCTCTACCTGCGTCAACGCCGCCTCTCCGCCCGCTAACCCCATCGTTCTCTTTCTCGTCCTCATTCTCGTTCTCCTCCGAACTCCGCCTTCAACCTTCGCCCCAGAACCCCTGACGAACGATAACGAGTAAGAGAACGAGAACGATCCCCCTTTTCTCCCCATGAAAACCACCCGTCATCTCCTCGTGTCCGCCGGCTTTGCCGCCGCCGCACTCCTCGCCCTCACCGGCTGCCCCAAAAAAGCCGAACCCACCGCCGACGGCGCTCCCGCCGCCCGCACCGTCCTCATCGGCTTCCTCGGCAAGAGCCAGACCAACGACGTGTTCCAAGCCGCCCATGCCGGTGCCCGTGACGCCGCCAAGGAGCTCGGCGCCAAATACGGCGTGAAGATCGAACTCGAAATCCGCACCCCCAACGACGAAGACGCCACCAAGCAGGCCGAGGCCGTTGAGGCCCTCACCCGCCGCGGCGCCGATGGTATCGCCCTCTCCTGCTCCGAGGCCAACACCGTCACCCCGGCCATCGACAAGGCTGTCTCCAAGGGCATTCCGGTCATGTGCTTCGATTCCGACGCACCTGAGAGCAAGCGCTTCGCCTACTACGGCACCGACGACCGCGATGCCGGCGCTCGCATCGTCAACGAACTCGCCCGCGTCATGGGTGAAAAAGGCACGATCGCCATGATCGCCGGCAATCAAAGCGCCCCCAACCTCCAGGCCCGCGTCGCCGGCGCCAAGGACGCGCTCGCCAAGTATCCCAACATGAAGCTCAACGATCCCGGCGTGTTCTACCATGTCGAGACCCCCGAGAAATCCGCCGAAGCCGTCGCTTCCGCTCAGAACGCCAACCCCGGAATCCAAGGCTGGGCCTTCATCGGCGGCTGGCCGCTCTTCACCGCCGACGCCCTCAAGTGGGCCCCCGGCTCCATCAAGGTCGTCTCCTGCGACGCACTCCCCGCCCAGCTCAATTACCTCCGTAGCGGACATGTCGATACCCTCTTCGCCCAGGATTGCTACGGCTGGGGCTACAAGTCCGTCGAGATCCTCATGGAAAAGATCATCAACGGAAAGTCCCCAGACTCCGCTCGCGTGATCGACCCGCTCACCCAAGTCACCAAGGCCAACGTCGAAGAATTCGGCAAGAACTGGGAAAAGTGGCTCGCCAAGTAAGCCTGCAAGACACCTCCAACCCCAATCCAGTTTGTCACTTAATGGGTGACAAACTGGATTGGTTTTTCTCCCACTCTACGCAGTCCGCCCCTTTCGTGTATTTCGTGTGTTTCGTGGTTAAAAAACTCCTCCTTTCGACTCCTCAGTTTTAGTCCACCCATGTCCGCCAACGCCGATTTCATCCAATTCAGTTCCATCACCAAGACCTTCGGCGGCGTCACCGCCCTCTCCGAAGTGACACTCGGAATCGCGCGCGGCGAATGCCACGGTCTCATGGGTGAAAACGGCGCCGGGAAGTCCACTCTCGGCAAGGTCCTCGCCGGCATTCACAAGCAGGATTCAGGCGAACTCGTCATCGACGGCACGCCACACCGCTTCCACTCCCCCCGCGCAGCGCTCGATGCAGGCGTGGCCATGGTTCACCAAGAGCTCGCCTTCTGTCCCGACCTCAGTGTCGCCGAAAACCTCTGCCTCGGCCGCTACCCGCGCCGCGCCGGCGGCCTGCTGATCGACCACGCCGCGATGAACCAGCGGGCCAACGAACTGCTCGCCGCCATCGGCGTCACTCTCGATGTCACCCGCCCGATGCGCGAACTCTCGACCGCCCAAGAGCAGGTCGTGCAGATCGCCTCCGCCGTCGGAACCAACCCGCGCATCCTCGTTTTCGACGAGCCCACCAGTTCCCTCTCCGCGCCCGAGGCCGACGCCCTTTTTCTCCTCATCGAAAACCTCAAGGCGCGCGGCATGACGCTCATCTACGTCTCGCATCGCATGCCCGAGCTGTTCCGTCTCTGCGACCGGATCAGCATTCTGCGGGATGGCCGTTACGTCGGCACCCTTCCCAAGACGGAAATGAACCACGAGGCCGTCGTGCAAATGATGATCGGCCGCAGCGTCGCCGACTATTTCCCCCAGCATCTCGAAGGCCCCGCCGGCAAGGTTGTCCTCGACGTGCGCGACCTCGCCTCCCCCGGCAAGTTCTCCAACATCAACTTTGAAGTCCGCGCCGGCGAAATCCTGGGCTTCGCAGGTTTGGTGGGCTCCGGTCGCAGCGAGATCGCCCAAGCGATCTTCGGCCTCGATACCCGCGCCACCGGCACGGTCGCCATCGACGGGAAAAAACTCCACCTCGGCTCGGTGAAGTCATCCCTCCAAGCGGGCGTCGGCCTCGTGCCCGAAGACCGCAAACGCCAGGGCTGCGTGCTCGGCATGCCCTGTCGCGCCAACGTCAGCATGGCCCTTCTTGATCGTCTCCACCGCCTGCGCGTGTTGCTCGACCGCACGAAGGAAAAAGCCATGGCGTCCGACTACTTCACGCGCCTCAAGGTCAAGGCCGCGTCGCTCGATGCCCCCGTGTCGTCGCTCAGCGGCGGCAACCAACAGAAGATCGTTCTCGCCAAGTGGCTGGCGCGCGGTGGTCGCGTGCTCATCGTTGACGAGCCCACGCGCGGCGTGGATGTCGGCGCCAAGGCCGCGATCCACGAGTTGATCGATGAACTCGCCCGTCAAGGCCTCGCGGTCATCTTGATTTCCTCCGAGTTGCCCGAAGTCATCAACCTCTCGACCCGCATCCTGGTGATGCGCGAAGGTCATTTCGTCGGCGAACTCTCCCGGGCCGAGGCGACTCAGGACGCCGTCCTTCGCCTCATGACCGGCGTCGCCCGCGCCGCTTGATCGTCCCCCCTTTCGCTCGGGCGAAACGGGCCATTTCTTTTTTTACGCCACCCCGGCGTGAGTTCCCCGATCCCCATGTATTTTCAGTTTTCTCCGCGTCGCGCCTTTGCGTGTTTAACCGCTGCGATTGCGTTGGCGCTCACCGCCAGCGCCGCTCCAGCCGGCCTCAAACAGCCCCGGCGCGAAACACACGTTCGAGATCGGGCCGGAGCAATTCCTCCTCGACGGAAACAAGTTCGTCATCCGTTGCGGCGAAATGCACTTCGCCCGCATTCCTCCAGAATACTGGCGTCACCGCCTGAAGATGGCGAAGGCCATGGGCATCGGTAAGGGTTTCCGCTCATGAACGGCGAATTCTACCCGACGTGGTTCGACGTCCGGGGCGGACGTCATCGCAGGAACAACATCAACAGCTTTACCGGCGACCTCGACGCCATGCTGAAAAACGACCGATCATTCAGCATCTACATGGCGCATGGCGGAACGTCGTTCGGACGTTCACCTTCACCAAGAGCGCTCGATGGCGCCAATTGAGGGTGGGGAAATCTCCGGGCTTTGATTCGGGAGCGAATCAGACCCGCAGGCCGTTTCATTTGCCACCGCCAGGACTACGATGATTTTAATGACGCTCCGTGAATGGTTGCTGGGGAAGCCCCTCCGCTCGGAGGAGGAGCAGGATGAACAGGTGGGCGTGTGGGCCGGGGTGCCCGTCCTCGGTCTGGATGCGCTCGCCTCGGCTTCCTATGGTCCGGAGGCGGCGCTGACGATTCTGCTGCCTTTGGGCACCTTGGCCGCGTCGGGCCATGTGCCGATTGTCACGCTCTGCATCGTGGCGGTGCTGCTCACGGTCTTCGTGTCCTACCGGCAAACGATCCCGGCGTATCCGCACGGAGGCGGCTCCTTTACTGTCGCGAAGGAGAATCTGGGGCGCCCGGCCGGGCTCCTCGCGGCGAGTGCCCTTGCCATCGACTATATCCTCAACGTCACCGTAGCCATCTCGGCCGGTGTGGGGGCTCTGGTGTCCGTCGTCCCAAGGTTGCTACCGCATACCCTGCCGCTCTGCCTCGTCATCCTCGCGTTGCTCACGATTATCAACCTGCGCGGCGTCCGCAGTGCAGGGCTGGTTTTCATGCTGCCGACCTACGCGTTCGTGCTCTGCCTCGGCGGCACGATTGTGCTCGGCCTCGTAAAAATCATCCTGGCAGACGGCCAACCGGTCCCAATCTCGCCGCCGCCCGAAATACCCGCGACCGGCGCGACCGTGCAGGCGCTAAGCCTGTGGCTTTTCCTGCGCGCGTTTTCCAGCGGTTGCACCGCGCTCACCGGCATCGAGGCGGTGAGCAACGCGGTGCCCATTTTCCGCCCTCCCACGATCAGGCATGCCAAACTTACGCTGGGCGCGATCACTACCCTCCTCGCGCTACTCCTGATCGGCATCGGCTTGCTCGCCCGCTTCTACCATGTCGGGGCGGTGCCGCCGGGCGAAGTCGGTTATCAAAGCGTGATCTCTCAACTTGTCTCCGCCGTCGCCGGACGGGGGATGTTTTATCATTTCACGATGGCATCGGTGCTCGCCGTGCTCGCGCTCTCGGCCAACACGAGTTTTGCGGACTTCCCTCGCGTCTGCCGCGTGCTCGCCCAAGACGAATATTTGCCGGCGGAATTTGCCCATCGCGGCAGCCGGCTCGTTTACTCCTTCGGCATCGGTTTGCTGACACTCTGCGCCGCGTTGCTGCTGGTCGTGTTCGAGGGGGTGACGGATCGTCTGATTCCGCTCTTCGCCGTTGGTGCCTTTTTGGCTTTCACGCTTTCCCAGCTGGGGATGGTGCTGCACTGGAAGCGGAGCCGCGAACCGGGGGCAAAACGATCCCTTGCCCTCAACGCAGCCGGCGCGTTGGCCACGGGCGCGGCGTTGGCCATCATCATCGTGGCGAAGTTTGCGGAGGGTGCGTGGATCACGGTGTTGGTCGTGCCGTTTCTCATCATCGTCTTTACGCGCATCCGCCGCTATCACGAGCAACTGGGCGGAGAAACCGACACGGAAGGCCCCCTCGACTTCACGCCGGCACCACCGCCTTTGATCGTTATTCCGATGAAGCGGATGGATCAGGTTTCACGGAAGGCGTTGCGTTTCGCGAATTCGCTTTCGAGCGAGGTGCATGCCCTGCAGATCATCGCCGAGGAGATGAAAACAGAGGATCTCGGACGCTGTTGGGCGGAGTGGGTGGAGGCGCCTGCTCGCGCCGCCGGCCGCACGCCGCCGCGACTGAGGGTGGTGCGTTCGCCGTATCGGGAGTTTTTCGGTCCCTTGCTCACGGTGTTGAAAGAGCTGGGGAAAGCGCATCCTGATCGTATCATCGCCGTGATGATTCCCGAGCTGGTGGAACGCCGCTGGTGGCATTTTCTCGTCCGCCATCGCCTGACTTTGCTCAAAGCCCTGCTCCTGCTGAAAGGCGGCCCGCGCATCGCGTTGATCACGATCCCTTGGTATGTGGAAGATACTCAGGCCGGCGAGACAGCGGGAGCAGCCGCGCCCACCGGCGTCGCCACCGGGGCGCCGGTCATCACGCCAACCAAATGAATGCCCGGTCGCACACCGCGGTGCCTCGGTCGCTAAAGTGGCCGCTCACAATTATCAGCGCATGCCCACGCACTACCCCACCCGATAAAGCGGCGTGCCGATCAGCGCATCGCGCAGCACGGATTCATCGGCATCGGTCGCCACCTCGTCCTCCGATGTGAAGAGAATCACGGCCTCGAAGCGCGGCGTCCCTTTTTCCGCCAAGAGTTGCCGGGAGTCCGGATACCAGATCGTCTCCACCAACTCGCCTTGCTTGGCAAATTGCGCGGAAATTTCCTCCGCTTGTTCCGACCGCGCGGCGATCACCGCCAGCACCCGCCGTAATTCGCCCGCCGAGTTTTCTGCATGGATGTCATGGATCATGGCACGTTTGGGTTGCAGTCAGCCTACACCCCTTGACGATTATTTTACACCCGGCGCATTACGGGGTTTTCCCCCATAGATCACCCAGTGCCACTGGGGGGAATCCCTTGCCCGAAAAAAGGCCTGACGGCCCGACTACACGTCGGGCCTCATGTGGTCTGTTGGGATGCAATGCAGGCTGGAAGCCTGCGCTACTTTAATCCTCCGCCTGCAGCGCAGCGATCACGGAGAAATCTTCCAGCGTCGTCGTGTCGCCCTTCACTTCGCGACCGGCGGCGATTTCCTTGAGGATGCGGCGCATGATTTTCCCGGAGCGTGTCTTCGGCAGACCTGCCGCGATCCGCACCACATCAGGCTTCGCAAACGCACCGATCTCACGACCGATGTGCAGTCGTAGTTCTTCCTTCAACGCGTCGCTGGTCGTCACACCCGTCTTAAGCGACACGAACACCACGAGGGCCTGGCCCTTGAGGTCGTCAGGACGGCCCACGGCGGCGGCTTCGGCCACGGCTGGATGGGTGGCCAATGCAGCTTCGACTTCGGCGGTGCCGATGCGATGGCCGGAAATGTTGAGCACGTCATCCACCCGGCCCGAGATCCAGAAATAGCCGTCTTTGTCCTGCTTCGCGCCGTCGCCCGTGAAATAGAGTCCCGGGTAGTCGCCGAAGTAGGTTTTTTGGTAGCGCTCGTCGTCCCCCCAGAGCGTGCGGAGCATGGAAGGCCAGGGCTTGGTGATGATCATTTTGCCATCGGTGCCGCGGGGCACTTCCTTGCCCTTCTCGTCCACGATCTTCGGAACCACGCCGAAAAACGGTAGGCTGGCGGAGCCGGGCTTCAGGTCCACCGCGCCGGGCAGCGGGGCGATCATGATGGCGCCGGTCTCGGTCTGCCACCACGTGTCCACGATCGGACACTTCCCCTTGCCGATCAGCCTGTGATACCACAGCCACGCCTCGGGACTGATCGGTTCGCCGACCGAGCCCAGCAGGCGCAGTGAATCCAGACGGTGTTTGAGGACGTAGTTGTCACCCCAACGCATGAACGCGCGGATCGCGGTCGGCGCCGTGTAAAGGATCGTAATCGCGTGGCGGTCGATCATGTGCCAGAACCGGTCGGGCTCGGGCTGGTTGGGCGCGCCTTCGTAGAGGAACACCGTCGAGCCGTTGGCGAGCAGGCCGTAAACGACATAACTGTGGCCGGTGATCCAGCCGATATCGGCGGAGCAGAAGTAACGGTCGTTTTCCTTGAGATCGAAAACGTAATGCGAAGTCATCTTCGCACCGAGCAGGTAGCCCGCGCTGGTGTGGAGCACGCCCTTGGGTTTTCCGGTGGAGCCCGAGGTGTAGAGAATGAAGAGCGGGTGCTCGCTGTCGAAGGCCTTGGCTTTGTGCTGATTCGGGCCGCCCTTCCAGGCATCGTGCCACCACACGTCGCGGCCTTCGACCATGTTGACGGGCGAATCGGTGCGCTTGAGCACGATGACCGATTGCACGCTGGGCGTGCCTTCGAGCGCGCGGTCCACGGCGGACTTGAGCTCGACGACCTTGCCGCGACGCCAGCCGCCGTCGGCGGTGATGACGAGCTTGGCTTTGCAATCGTTGATACGGTCCTTGATCGCCTCGGAGCTGAAGCCACCGAAGATGACCGTGTGCACCGCGCCGATGCGGGCGCAGGCCAGCATGGCCACGATGGCCTCGGGCACCATCGGCAGGTAGATCGCGACGCGGTCGCCGGCGGTGATGCCCATGTTTTCGAACACGTGCGCCAGACGGGCGACGTGCATCGAGAGCTGTTTATAGGTGATCGTGCGCACATCGCCCGGTTCACCTTCGAAAATGATCGCAGCCTTGTTCTCGCGCGCGGTGCCGAGATGACAATCAAGGCAGTTCTCGGCGACGTTCAGTTTGCCACCACCAAACCACTTGGCATGGGGGGCCTTCCATTTAAGGACGCTCGTAAACGGCTTGCGCCAGACAAGTAACTCCTTGGCTTGCCGTCCCCAGAACTTTTCTGGGGAGTTGACAGACTCGGCATAGAGCTTCTTATACGAGGCAAGACTCCCGAGATTGGCTTGACGTTGAAACTCGGCCGAAGGCTTAAAAATCCGTTTCTGACGGGTTAGTGAGGTATTCTTTTGGTCTGACACGTTAGAGGCTTTTTAGGGGATTTTCGTAAGCACGCGGCTATCGCTACGTGATGCTCAAGCCCTTATTTCGCCCCTCGTTTGCAGCGTCAAGCGTCCGCCTAGGTCACACTACACCATTTTATATTCATGGCTAATAACCCTGTCCAACCGCCCTCCGACATCGCTCCGTCGGAGACCGCTCCTGTTGCCAATTCCGCGCCTGCCGCCACCGCTGTCGCTGCTCCCCAAGTCGTGGAGCGCCCGGAAAATGTGATTCAGGTTCAAGGCGTCCTTGATATCGACGTTCAAAAGGGCGGCAACGGCCAGTTGCTTGACCTCTCGCGCTACGGCAAACGCCGGCCCTCGGACACGTTTGTCCCCAAGGAGCTCATCCGCCGCTTTAAGCTCCGCCAAGGCAGCCACATCACCGGCACCGCCTGGCCCGCCGAAGGCCGCTTCCCGAACCCCAAGATGAAGTTCGTCGAGACGGTTGACGGCATGAGCATCGAAGACCGCAAGGCCAAGATGGACTTCACCGCGCTCACCAGCATGTCGCCCGACCAACAGCTCAAAATGGAGCTCAAGGACGGTCGCATGACCACCCGCGCTGTTGATCTCTTCTGCCCCATCGGCAAAGGCACCCGCGGCCTCATCGTCGCACCGCCCCGCACCGGCAAGACCACCCTCCTCCGCGACATGGCTCTGGGCGTCCTCCAAAACCACCCCGAGTGCCACGTGATGATTCTCCTCGTGGACGAACGCCCCGAGGAAGTCACCGACTTCCGCCGCAGCGTGCCCGCCGAAATCTGGGCTTCCTCCAACGATGAAAACGTGGACAGCCACGTGCGCATCGCCGACATGGCCATCGAGCGCGCCAAGCGCCTCGTCGAGACCGGTCGCCACGTCGTGCTCTTCATCGATTCGATCACCCGTCTCGCCCGCGCCCACAACACCTTGAAGAACTCGGGTCGCACCGGTTCCGGCGGTCTCGATGTGCGCGCCCTCGAAAAACCCCGCCAGCTCTTCGCCGCCGCCCGCAACGTCGAGGAAGGTGGCTCGCTCACCATCGTGGCCTCCGTGCTCGTCGAGACCGGCAGCCGCATGGACGATGTGATCTTCCAAGAGTTCAAAGGCACCGGCAACAGCGACCTGGTTCTCGACCGTAAATGCGCCGAGATGCGCCTCTGGCCCGCGATGAACATCCAGTCCTCCGGCACGCGCAAAGAAGAGTTGCTCATCGACGCCAAGAAGCTCGACGCCATCCACTTCTTCCGCCGCGCGCTCGTCGCCCAGAAGATCGAAGAAGCGACCGACACGATGATCGCGCGTCTCTCGAAGACGAAGAACAACGAAGAGTTCCTGAAGCTGATCGCCCGGTAAGGCGCGTCCGCTTTCGGCAAATGCAACGGCCGGGGTCGCCGTCCCCGGTCGGCAAGCCTATCGCTGGAACAGGCCCGGCACCCGGATGCTCGCCGGCTCCGAGGCGAGGCTATCACCGCCCGCGTTCGTGGCGGACACCACGTAGAAATAAGTCCGACCGCTGCTCAGGTCCGTATCCGTCAACGTGGTCTCGGTGATGCCCGACGCCACCACACGATACGGTCCCTCGTCGCTGGTCGCGCGCTTGAGCGCATAGCTCGCCGCTCCCGGCGATGCGGCCCAGCTCGCGACGAGGCGTTTCTTTTCAAGGGACAGCGTCAAGTTGCCGGGCGTGGCCGGCGGCAGGATCACTTTGACCGGAGGAGAATCGACGCTCTCGTGCCCACCCTTTGTCGCCGTCACAGTATAATAATACGCAAGACCGCCCGCCAACGCGGTGTCCGTGCAGACCGGTTTTAGGATGTTGGCCGAGACCAGCGCATAGGGACCGGCTTCGTCCGTCGCCCGCCTCAAGCTGTAGGTCGCGGCGCCCTCGATCGGGTTCCAGCGCAAGGAAACCTGATCCCGTCCCGGCGTCGCAGTTACCCCCGCCGGAACCTCGACCACGACCACGCTCGCCTCGTTCGAGGGCAGGCTCACGCCGGCGTTGCCAACCGCCTCGACCACGTAATGAAAAGATCCGCCGCCCTTGACCGACGTGTCCGTGTAGCCCGGCCTCTCCACCCGCGCGGCGATCTCGCCATAGGGACCGCCCGGGGTCGTCGCCCGTCGCACCCGATAGTAGGTCGCTCCCAAAGCGGCCTCCCACGAAAGCGCGGCGCCGGATTGCACCGCCTTGGCGGTCAGCCCCGTGGGAACGGAAGCTCCCGAAGCGGCCATTAATTCCAGTTCCGCCAGCTGGATGCCGTCGCCCCTCCTGCCGCTGGCGGTGATGTTCAGCCGATAGTAGGCATAGGCCACGGTGTTGGCGACCGTGTAGGTTTTGGCGGTCCGGCGACGTTCGAATTTCTGATTGGAACGCGTATCCAGAACCACCCAGGCGAGACCGTCGTTGGAGCCCTGCAACTCCCAGTCCATGGGATCGCGCACCGGCGCGTCGTTCGCGCTCGTGATCCTGTATTCGGTGACAACCCAGCGTTCCCCGTGACCGAACTGATACTGGAGCCAGGCGGTTTGATAGACCGGGGTGGCGCGATCACGTCCATCGGGAACGTTGAACCACTTGGTGTCGCTGCTCCCGTCGAACGCGCTCGCCCCAACTTCGCTTCTCCGAGATGAAGACAGCTCACTACTCGCGGAGGCGATCCCGCCTCGGGCCCGATTGAGCGCCGGAGCGCCGGGCTGCGGCGATGGGCCGTCCGCCAAAATCATCGGAACGCATGCCGTCGAAGAAAGCCAGGCCCAGGTCAGGAACGTGAGGGGATTCGTTTTCATAGGGGTAACTAATTGCCCCCGAACGGATCAGCGGACGCCGGGGAGGCCAAAACCGATGGGGAAACCACTCCACCCGTTAAAAAACAGCAAGCGGAAACCCAATCCGGCCATGCCACCCGGGGCGCGGACACCCCCGACGCACGTCATGGCTCCTGCGTCGTTGCCGGATAACTGCCCAGCCACTTCACCAAAGGACAGAACTTCTTTAGCTCCGCGATGGCTTCCTTCATCGCCGGATCATCGTAGTGACCGGTCACGTCGATGAAGAACAGATAATCCCACGGACGCCGTTTGCTCGGACGCGACTCGACCTTCGACAGGTTGATCCCGCGCTGACCGAACGGCATCAGCATCTTCAACAACGAGCCCGAATGCGACGCCGCCTCGTCGCCGAGCGAGATCACCAGGCTGGTGAGATCACGACCGCCGCCCACCGGACCCGACGGCCGTTTGCCCACGACAAAGAAACGCGTGGTGTTGTCGTTCTGATCCTGGATATTCTTCGCGACCACCGGCACGCCCTGGACTTGCGCGGCCAGCTCGGCCGCGACGGCTGCGGCACCGGGAGTGTCCTTGGCGACCTGCACGGCCTTGGCCGTGCTCGCCGTGTCCACCAACTGCGCGTGCGGCAGATGGCGTTGCAGCCATTGGCGACACTGCGCGAGCGCCTGATCCTTGGAATAAACCGTTTGGATTTTTTCCAGCGGGGTGGAAGAAATCAGCGCGTGGTTGATCTCAAGGAACACCTGCGCGACAATCTTGAGGTCACTCTCGACAAAGCCGTCCAACGCCTCGCGCACAGAGCCCTCGGTGGAGTTCTCGATCGGGATGATGCCGTAGTCCGCCTCGCCCTTTTCGACCGCCGTGAAAATGTCGGAGATCGTCGCGATGGGCGCGTAATCGACACTCGCGCCAAACTTCTTGATCGCCGCCGCATGCGTGTAGGTCGCCTCGGGGCCGAGATAGGCGATGAGCAACGGTTTTTCGAGCGCGATGGCCGCCGACATGATTTCGCGATAGATCGCCAGCAAGGCCTCTTTTTTGATGGGACCTTGGTTCAACGTGGCGATTTTTCGGAACACGGCGTCCTCGCGTTCGGCCACGTAGATTTGTCCGCCGGAGCTGCGCTTGAGTTTCCCGATTTCGGCGGCGAGCGCGAGGCGGCTGTTGAGAAGTTCGACGATCTGGCGATCGTGCGCGTCGATTTTTTCCCGGATGGGTTGGAGCGGGTCGGACATGATCAGGCGGAAGCGGGTTTGTCCTCGTCAGCGGAGTCTTCGGCAGGCGAAACGGACTCTCCGGAAACGGGTAATTCTTCGACGGGCGCGGCCATTTCCAGCGCCGGCTCGGTTTCCTCGACGTGCTCGACCTTGACCGGTTCGAGATTGGGAGACTCACCTTCGCCTTCCTCCAGCGGCAGGCCCATCTCGGCGTCGGCGGGCGGCGTGGCGTTGATGGCATTCTTGAGCCACTCGTCGATCTGGCGCGGCGACAACACGTCGGACGCTGGCAATTCCACCAGCGACTTCACGCCGATGAACTCCAGAAATTTGTCCGTGGTGCCGTATTGCAACGGACGCCCCGGCAGGTCGGCTCGGCCGACGATGTAAACAAGTTCGCGCTCCAAAAGTTTATTGAGACCCGCCTCGGCCGACACACCGCGGATCGTCTCGATCTCCGTGCGCGTGACCGGCTGACGGTAGGCGCAGATCGCGAGCGTTTCGAGGGCCGATTGCGTGAGCTTCGCCGGGGCCGGCTCGTCGCGCTGAATGCGAATCCAGCGGGCGAACCGCGGATGCGTAACGAGACGGTAACCGCTCGCGCCATCGATCAGCAGGTAAATGTCGTTGGCCGCCCGCAGTTCAGCCGCGAGTTCGTCCATCGCCGCGCGGATCTGCGCGGAGGTGATGAGCGATGGCACGTCCTGATAAAGCTCCGCATCGGTTTCGGACTGCGGGGAAATCAACGCTTCGGCAGCTTCACCCTCGGCGGCAAACGGTGGGATGGGCTCTTCCGCCGGAATCTCGGCGGGTTCACCCTCGGCGCTCGCACCCTCGGAGGTCGGATCGATCACGGCGCTGGGCAGCGTAGCCTGGTCATGGAAGCGCGCGAACGCCGTCTGGATGTCTTTGATCGAAAGAGGCTGGCTCGAGGAGAAGAGCAGAGCCTTGAGCACTTTTTTGAGGTTAAACGCCATGCGAAAGAAGCTCGAGAGTGATGCGACCGCCGGAACCCGACGCAACCCTGGAAATTGGGCCCACCTCCGCCCCTCCGATTCGTTCTCGTTCTCTTACTCATTCTCGTTCTCCTAGCCTTGCGCACTGAGGCAGAGTCGAACCGGAGAACAAGAATGAGTAAGAGAACGAGTCCAATCCCCCTCAACTCTCAACTTGCCGCCGCTCCCGACGTGCGGCTTTACTCACCCTTTAAATCCCATGTGCTTCACGCCTTCCAACGCCACGCCCCGTCCCCACTCCGCCGTCGTCGTCGATGGCAATGACCGCGCCCCCGCCCGGTCCATGTTGCGCGCCGTCGGCTTCACGGACGAAGACTTTAAAAAACCCCAGATCGCCGTCGCCTCCAACGCCAGCGACATGACGCCCTGCAACGTCCACCTCGGCGAGCTCAGCGACTACGCGCGCAAGGGCGTCAACGCCGCCGGCGGCAAGGCGGTCTATTTCAACACCATCACCGTCACCGACGGCATCAGCATGGGCACCCAGGGCATGCGCTACTCGCTCGTGTCCCGCGACGTCATCGCCGACTCCATCGAGACCGCCGTCGCGGCCGAGGGCTTCGACGGCCTCGTCGCCATCGGTGGCTGCGACAAGAACATGCCCGGCGCGATGATCGCCATCGCCCGTCTCAACCGCCCCGCCGTCTTCATCTACGGCGGCACCATCCTCCCCGGCTTCGCCGCCTCCGACTGCGAAAAGAAAAAACCCCTCGACATCGTCTCCGTCTTCGAGGCCGTCGGCAAACACGCCAAGGGTGAGCTCGACGACGCCGGCCTGAAGGAAATCGAGGCTTCCGCCATCCCCGGCCCCGGCTCCTGCGGCGGCATGTATACCGCCAACACCATGGCCTCCGCCATCGAGGCCCTCGGCATGAGCCTGCCCAACAGCTCCGCCCAAACCGCCATCGGCAAGGAAAAGCGCGAAGACTGCGAACGCGCCGGCGCCGCCGTGATGGCCATGCTCAAGAAGGGCATCAAACCCCGCGACATCCTCACCCGAAAAGCCTTCGAGAACTCGATCACCGTGTGCCTCGCGCTCGGCGGCTCGACCAACCTCATCCTCCACCTCCTCGCCATCGCCCACTCCGCCGAGGTGCCGCTCACCCTCGAAGACTTCAAGGCCATCGGTGAAAAGGTTCCGCTCCTCGCCGACGTGAAGCCCTTCGGCAAATACGGCATGGCCCACCTCATCCGCATCGGCGGCATCCGCCCGATGATGAAGATGCTCCTCGACCGCGGCATGCTCCACGGCGACTGCCTCACCGTCTCCGGCGAAACCATCGCCGAATCCCTCAAGGACGTTAAACCCTACCCCGCGTATCCGTCCGAGCAGGACATCATCCGCCCCTGGGACCACCCCATCAAAGCGACTACCCACCTCCGCGTGCTCCACGGCAACTTGGCCCCCGGTGGCGCGGTCGGCAAAATCACCGGCAAAGAAGGCCTCTACTTCAAAGGCACCGCCAAGGTTTACGAGGGCGAAGAAGACGCGCTCAAGGGCATCCTCCGCGGCGACGTGGTCAAAGGTGACGTCGTGGTCATCCGTAACGAAGGCCCCGTTGGCGGACCCGGCATGCGCGAGATGCTCTCCCCCACCTCGGCGGTCGCCGGTCGTGGCCTCATCAAAGATGTCGCCCTCATCACCGACGGTCGCTTCTCCGGCGGCTCGCACGGTTTTGACGTCGGCCACATCACGCCCGAAGCGGCCAAGGGCGGCCCCATCGGCATCGTGCGCAACGGCGACCTCATCGAAATCGACGCGGTCAAAAACACCATCAGCCTGCTCATCCCCGACGCCGACTACGCATCGCGTATGGCCGCCTACAAGCCGCTCCCCCCGAAAGAAACCCGCGGCGTTCTCGCCAAATACGCCAAGCTGGTCAGCACCGCCTCCGAAGGCGCGGTGACGGATAAGTATCTGTGACCATTCGATAGGATAGCTCGAAAAGCTAAAAGACTGAGCCCAAGCCTGAGGCGCTGCGCAACCCGCAGCGCCTTTTTTGCGCCTCGCGCCATTGAAGACTGACGGGGCTTTGCGTAATGTCCTGAGAAATTCCCCGACTTATGCCTCGTATATTCGATCACGTTGATCTGCGCGTGAAATCTTTGGCGGAGTCGGGCGAATTCTATCGTGCGCTATTGCCTCTCCTCAGTTTTACCGTGCGCGTCGACCTTGAGGGCTGGCTTCAATTTGAAGCGCCCGGAACCGGCGTATCCGAATTTTTCGGCGTGACTGAAGACGCCACTCACACGCCAAATCGGAGCCGTATCGCATTCTGGGCGGATTCCCTCGAACGCGTGGATGCGCTTGCCGCAGAGCTCGCGCGCATCGGCGCAAAGAACATTGAAGGCCCAGGAATCGAGTCCGCATCCTACTATGCAGTCTATTTTAACGACCCCTCGGATAATCCGCTCGAGATCTGCCACCGCACTTCGCCTTTCAACGCCTCGACAGTGCATCCCGGTTCGAGATCACCGGCGCCCTGATAATGACATCTGGATTGGGTGAGAAACTCATGCCAGTTCGAGTAACCACTTTCCGCGCCGAGTGTCTGGCGAGACAGACCCACCCCGCCCTCATGAGATTCGGAAAAGCCAACAAGCTGCCGCGGCTCTCTCAAAAAGAGCGCGAAGCCATCATCGATCTGCTCCATCTGTGTCTCTACGTCGATTCCCATATCACGCTGAAAGAAGCCGAGTTCATCGCTGATACCGTGGAACGTATCGGGTGGGATACCCAAAGCTCGTTTAGCAGCTACGAAGTTAAATCCATCGCTGCGGCCCGGGCCACGAATGACAGCCCCGCCGCCAAGGCCGAATTTCTTTCGGAAGCCGCGGAACGCCTCCCGTCCAATGCATCGCGCACGCTGGCGCTCGATCTTTGCAAACAGCTTCTGGCCGCCGATGGCTCAATCGTGGAAAATGAAACCGTGCTCTTGGACGACATTCGCACCGCGTTGAACAATAAGTGAGAGCGATGGGCTGACGGTCATTCAAGCATTCGAAGCGAGCTTGCCGTCCAATCATTCAGGCCACCGAAGCCCTATTAGCATTGGCACTGTCCATGCTCGTTGGATCTTATGAAACGGGATGGGCAATGGATCTCCTGGCTCTGGGTTTCGCTGGCCTTGGTCTGGCCGCCAACACCGGCGTTGTCCCGCTTGGCTCTGGATACAATTGATGGATGGGAAATATCTCGTGGCAATAACCAGCTTCTGTTTGGAGATCTCCAGCCCCTCGGTCTGAAGAAAACGGAAGCCCGATCTGGTGAAGAGCAGAACCCGTCCAACGCGCCCCACGGAACACCCCTGCATCATCCGGCTCCCGTCTTTTTTGTAAGCGAGACCGTTGCGGTGCTCAGTGAGCACCCGGTCTTCACGAATACTCCCGGCCTTCCGTTCAGCTGCGGTCCGCCAACGCGGGTCTGATCCGCGCTTCGTTTTTACCGGGAGCAACCTGCGGGTTTCATCCCGTGCACATCCTCACCCTGAATTGAGAAACAGGTCATCGCTTAAATAATCGCCATGTCATTTCTTTCCTCTCATCGCCTGCATTGGGGCGTCCATCACGAGCTCTCGGACAACTTCCGCATTCAGCTTGATCAAATGATTCAGGATGCCACCGAGGCTTTTCCTGAACGCGGCGCCCACAACGTGGACTCATGTGCCGACAGCAAGGAATCGTCTCCGCCTGCGAATCAGGAACTCGAAGCACTCGGTCCCTGAATGACCTCCCGAGAAAAGCGGCCCGGCATGACCGCTTTTCTCGGTTTCAAATAAACGCATTCCAAATCAAGACGCCGGCCACACGTTGTGGCCGGCGTCGGCGTTTTTAGAATTCGTAGCTCAAGCTTCCGCCCATGCCGTAGTCGGGGCTGGCATCCGTGAAACCTTTGAGGAGGTAGGCTTGTGCCTTCCACACCTCGTTCAGGCGTCTCGTGACAAAACCGGTCAACTCAAGGGCGTTGTCGCTTCCGCTGACGGTGCGCTGCCGCCAATCAAAAACCGCACCCACGTGAGTCGGGTCGTCAAGACGGTAGCTGGCACCCGCTGAAACGTAGAATCCATTCTTAAGACTGCCCCCGTCGGGATCGCCGAGGAAGCGATAGCCCAAGGTGCCGAAGGGCGTCCATTCTCCGAAGGTGTGATACACGTCGGCCTGAAACATCAGGTCGCTCGCGCCCGTGCCGAGATCCTCGTCGGCCACACCGAGCTTCAGCTTGCCGGTCAAATCAAGCTTGGGTTGGTCGGGGTCGATCAACGTCGCATAGGTGGCTGCAAATACAGGATCGCCCAAACCCGAATCGGTGCCGCCACCGGCCCGCTTTCCAGGTCGATCTACCCGGCCAACGCCGCTTACCACGTCGGTGGAGCCAGAGATGCGCACATAGGGCACGGTAAGTTTATACGTCCAGCGATCGACATCGTATTTCGCCGAAAACGGCAGGGTCAAAATATCGGTGTCACCGGAACCACCGTAATCGCCAGTCGTGTAATCAAAGCCGCCCGAGGCCGTCCAAGTTTGCGCCATCGCGGAACCAGCGAGAAGCACGCTGGCAGCAACAATCAGTGAGGATGTTTTCATGGTGTTAATCAGGATTGAACGAGAGGTGCGGGTGATCAGGGCCGGCCAGGTTTTTCAGGGCGCTCCGGGCGCTCCGGTTTTAGCGGTCGTTCCGGCTTTTCAGGGCGGTCGTTTTTTTCAGGTTTGTCGGGGCGGTCCGCGTTGGCGGGCTTGCCGAGTGAACGTGAATCACGGCGCAGGTCGCTCATCACGCCGCCCAGGCTCAGGTTGTTGCTCTTGGCGATCTGCCCCCAGCCCTGGCCGGCGGCACGTTGGGCCAGAATACCCGAGAATGTAACGGTCTTGGCCGTCTCGCCGGTGCCGGTGGTCACGGTGCCACCATTGAGCGCCGCCTGGAGATCGGCCGAAGTCGGATTGGTGATACCGGCTTGTTTGAGGCTTTCCTGCGCGAGTCCCAGTGCGATGTATGTGTTGCCGTAGCCCATCTTGCCCGTCTTGGGCGTGAACGTAGTGGACGTGGACGGCGCGCCCTCGGTCGTGGGAGAGGAGAGCGTCACATCGGTCCCGGAACGCAGACCCGTTACAAGCGCGCGGGCATTGCTTTCGGACCCCGCCAAGTCGCTGAAGCTGGACGACATCTTATCAACGGCGGCGGGTTCACCAGAAGCGGCGCGGGTGTCCATTTCAGACACCTCGGTTGACCCGACATCCTCAGCATGCAGCCCGCTTGGGACCGAAAAAAACAGCGCCGAGGACAGCGCAAATAAGGAAGCGACACCTAATCTTGTTTTGTAGGGTTTCATAGGGGATTGGATTACAAAACCCCACGGACCACCGCCTGGTGGTTCGGTTCGGCCTACGTTTCATTTTTAATGCCGATCACTCATTCCCCCCATGGCTCTTTAGTGGGCCCATGGCAGATGGCTTTTTGATCTCTGCCGCTCACGACGATAGACTGATGAACCATCAAGGTGCTCTCGTGAAAACATACGCCCGACCTTTCCCTGCTCTCGTTCTCGTCGCCGCAACCGTGGCGATTTTGATCGTTCTCCCAACCCCCGGTCTTGAGAAAAACCAAACCACCG